>Ga0207511_100007_pt1 | contig 65780 bp, 56 predicted proteins | sample NitcycUWRSCHO22C_FD_188265 | JGI IMG/M metagenome (GOLD analysis project Ga0207511, IMG submission 188265) | Soil microbial communities from Arlington Agricultural Research Station in Wisconsin, USA - Nitrogen cycling UWRJ-SCHO22-C (SPAdes) | ecosystem: Environmental > Terrestrial > Soil >... | reverse complement strand
CGACGGGGAACACCAGTCCTGACAGAGTAATCTCGCCCGTCATTGAGGTGTCTGATCGCACGCGGCGGCCAGTGTAAAGCGATGCCAGCGCCGCAGTGATGGTGACGCCGGCGCTTGGGCCGTCTTTCGGAATCGCGCCGGCCGGCACGTGCAGGTGCACGCCGTAGTTTTTGAACATCGAAGGATCGATGCCGAAATCCTGCGCGTGTGACCAGAGGTATGACTGCGCCGCGCGCGCCGATTCCTGCATCACTTCGCCGAGTTGGCCCGTGATGGTGAAACCGTGACCACCCGGAAGCAGGTTCGCTTCGATGAAAAGAATCTCGCCGCCCATCTCGGTCCAGGCCATTCCGGTCGCCACTCCGGCCGGCAACTCTTTGCGCGCCTCTTCGACATAGAAGCGTGGCGCGCCGAGATATTCTTTGATGTCACCGTCGCCGACCGTAATTTTTTCCGTCCCGCCGCGGGCAATCTTCAAAGCAACTTTGCGCGCCACCCGTCCGATATTTCGCTCGAGCTGCCGCACGCCGGCTTCGCGCGTGTAGCGCGCGGCGATTTCCTTGATGCCACCGTCGGCGATTTCCAGTTGTTCCCCGGTCAATCCGTTCTCGCGAATCTGCCGTGGCACCAGGTAACGCTTCGCGATCTCCAGCTTCTCGCGATCGCTGTAGCCGGCCAGTTGAATTATCTCCATTCGATCACGTAACGGCGGCGGGATTGGTCCCAGCTGGTTCGCCGTGGCGATGAAGAACACGCGGGAAAGATCGAACGGCAGATCGAGATAATGATCGGTGAAGGTATTGTTCTGTTCCGGATCGAGAATCTCGAGCAACGCCGCCGCCGGGTCGCCGCGATAGTCGGCACCGAGCTTATCGATCTCGTCCAGCATCATTACCGGATTATTCACCCCGGAGCGGCGAATGGATTGAATGATGCGGCCCGGCATGGCGCCGACGTAAGTCCGGCGGTGCCCGCGCAGTTCGGCTTCATCGCGCACGCCGCCGAGACTGAGCCTTTCGAAATGACGGCCCATCGCGCGCGCAATCGAACGGCCGAGCGAAGTTTTGCCGACGCCGGGCGCGCCCACCAGGCAAAGAATCGGACTCTTGGCGTCCGGACGTAATTTGATGACCGCGAGGAATTCGAGAATCCGTTCTTTGATGTCCTGAATGTCGTAATGATCTTCATCGAGGACCCGCTGGGCTTCATTAAGGTCGAGGCGATCTTCCGACGTCCTCCGCCACGGAAGTTCCAGAATGAAATCCAGGTAAGTGCGAATGACGTGATAGTCCGGCGCCATGGCCGGCAGCTTCTGCATGCGATTCAATTCGCGCTCGGCTTCCTTGCGAACATCGTCGGGCAGGTCGGCACTGGCCAGACGCTCGCGCAACTGCGTAGCCTCGGCCTGCTCGCCGCCCTCGTCCTCGCCCAGCTCTTTCTGAATCGCCTTCATCTGCTGGCGCAGGACGTAGTCACGTTGCGCCTTGTCCATTTCGGTCTGCGCTTCGGTGGCGATCTTCGAGCGCAGCCGGATGATCTCAACCTCGCGCGCCAGGAAATCATGGGACAGATGCACCAGATCGTCGACGCTACTCGCTTCCAGCATCTGCTGCTCTTTCTCGACGCCGAGACTGAGAATCGATCCGAGAAAGTAAGCGAGGCGAACCGGATCATCGGCGCCGAGGACCATCAGCCGCACCTCGGGCGGGACCTGCGGCAGATAAGCCAGCGCCTGTTGAATCAGCGACTGCACATTACGTTTGGTCGCTTCAACTTTTTCTTTGTCCTTGACCTGAAGTTCCGGCAGCACCCGCACGCGGCCACGCAGGTGCGGCTCTGATTGCTCCCACGCGATCAACTGCACGCGATCGATGCCCTGCACGATCAGATGCAGCGAGTCTTCGGCGCGCTCCATCCGCTTGATCTGGACCAACGTGCCGATCTCGTAGAGGTCGTCGGGCTTCGCGTCGCCTTCGCTGGCGCGTTCGGGCCGGACGCTGAAGCAGGCGATCAGTTTTTCTTCGCTGGACAGCGCCGACTCGACTGCGGCCATCGACCCGGGACGGCCGACCGATAAAGGCACCATCGTCTCGGGAAACAGGGTCGTGTTCTGCAACGGCAGAACCGGAATGACGAAAGGCACGCCCTCTGGTTTTTTTACCGGACCGTTCTCCGGTGATTGATTCGGATTTTCTTCTGCCATGGATAAATGAAAATGAAATGCTTTATCTGCGCGCCGCTCTCGCCTGCTCCTGCTCTTCACGCAGATGCAGAATCAAAAGCCCGTCGTGATAATCACGTTCGATGGCGGCATGTTCTATCGAGCGGGGGAACCTAATCATCTTTTCAAACCGGCTGTAAGTTATTTCCAGCTGATAATGCGAGACACCTTCACCGCAGGTGCCGTCGCGACGCGAGCCGCTGATGCGCAGTAAGTCGCCGTCGATGATCACGTCAACGTCGTGTGGTTGGACGCCGGCCAGATCGACCTTGACGATCCAGCCGTCCCGGCTGCGATAGACATCTGCCGCGGGACACCACAAGCGACCCGAAGGCCGGCGGTGGCGGTCATCACGAATCAAACGGAAATAACGATCAAGCGATTCGCCGGACATTTCAATGGCTCCGTTTCCAATTCATCCGAGGGAATATTTCAGGGGTCTTGGAAACGATTATAAAGGTTTCGCGCACGGATGTCAGTTCAGGTTGCAGGAAAAGAACGATCCGCAGATTACGCAGATTACGCGGATAGGAAAGTCCACAGAGAAACGGAACAGCACGAGAGGTTCTTGAGCATCTCGGGCTTTGTGTGACTCGGGTCTTCTTTTCTGTGACAGTCTGTGTAATCTGCGAATTAGTCTTGACTGCGCACTCTTACGCACTCCGCGAAAGTTTCCGCAAGCGCGGCCCATCCAGCTGGGCTAAATCGCCTGGTACGCCGTCGGCATGTCGCTTGCTCCTCCGCTCCGCTTGGCAAATCTGACCTTTACGCGAGTGGACCTATCTCGACCCGCCAGGAAAGGCATGCGGATCAAAACGATAGCCCTGCCCGCCGAACATGGCGGGTGGGGTTTTCTGTTGGAGCCTATCGTGCTGGGGCTGCTGGTGGCGCCGTCAGTCGCGGGTGTCTATCTCGCCTTGAGTGCAGTCGCGACTTTCCTGGCGCGCCAACCGCTGACGCTGGTGGTGCTAAATCGAAGTCGCCCATCGCCACGGACGGCTTTGGCGCGACGATTCGCGATCCTCTATCTGGGAATCGCCGTCAGCGCGTTTGCCGCGGCCATCTTTTTCAGCGAACACGGCTTCATTTTGCCGCTGGCGATCGCGGCGCCGTTGGCGTGCGTCCAGTTGATTTACGATTGCTCAGGTCGCAGACGCGTCTTGCTGCCAGAGGTTGCGGGCACCATCGCGATTTCATCGTTGGTTGCCGCGTTGGCGCTGGCAGACGGATGGCCACGGAGCGCGAGCTTTGCGCTCTGGGCGATCGTCGTGGCCCGCGCCGTCCCTTCGATTTTTTATGTGCGTGGCTGCCTGGCGCGACTGCATCATCGAGCAACTTCGCCGCTGCCGATTTGGCTCGCGCATGTCTTTGCTCTGATTCTCGTAGCCGTATTAATAAACCGCGGCCTGGCGCCGCGACTCGCGTTGGTGGCAATGATGATCATGGCTGTGCGCGCCGTGGCCGGCTTTAGGAAGTCCGGAGTAACGCCCAAGCAACTTGGCCTTGGTGAAATTGCATTTGGCGCGATCACAGTGCTGGCAGTTGTCTTCGGAAATCTACTTGGGTGGTAGGGGCCCGCCAGCACTGTTATTTGGTGCTCTGCGAATCAATGCGAAAGACAACCGGAGCCAATTCGCGTTCCTTGAATCCGCCGACCACGTCGCGCAACTCGACTTCGGTGACGGCGGACCTGGAGACGACCACGGCGAAACAGTAGGCGGCCATATCCATCGTGCCGCCCCCGGTCAGGGCTTTGCCGCGAATCTGACAGACGAGTTTGTGATCGACCAGGGTCGGCGTTTCGAAAGTCACGCGCACTGAGCCTGAGCCCTCAGTGTGTCTCAGCAACACCAGGGCTTCGCGATTGAAATCGATGTCGGCATTTTGCAGAGCGTCTACAAATGCCGCGCGACTGTTCCACCCGCCCTGCCGCAACGTAGCGGCGATGAATGAATCAAAGTCGGCTTTGGTATTGAGCGCGATCGATTCGAACTTGCCGTAGCCGTGTTCTCGGTTGGGGATGGGAACTATGCGGAAAGGCTGCGGCGCCTGCGCAGTCGGCACCGCTTGCAGAAACAACATCAACAAAAGCGATGCGAGAAGCAACTTCATACTTCAGCGCTGACGTTTATGAAAATGTGATGCAGAGCGACGTTAACTGACTCGCCCGAAATCATCCTGCAAGCGCACGATGTCGTCCTCACCGAGGTAATTGCCGCGCTGCACTTCGATGAAGACCAGCAGTTCGTCGCCGGGATTTTCCACGCGGTGCGCCGTGCCGATGGCGATATCGATAGCTTCGCCTGATTTCACTTCGATGTCGCGATCGTCGAGCGTGACCTTCGCCGTGCCTTGCACGACCACCCAATGCTCGGCGCGTTGCGCATGCTTCTGGTAGCTGAGCCGTTTGCCGGGCAACACTTCGATGCGTTTGACTTTGAAGTCATCGCCTTCATCAAGCACTGTGAAAGTGCCCCACGGACGGCGGTCGAATTTTGGTGAGTTGTCGATGGCTTGAGCTTCCATGAATCAGGTGCGTTATTTTCTTGGAGGCACCGACCCGCTGATTTTCTTGCGCGTCGTTTCGCCGGTGTGCAGCACCGGAATGCCTGAGTCGACTTCCGCATGAGGCCGCGGAATCACATGCGTGCTCAGAACTTCGCCGACTCTGCGCCCGGCCGCGGCTCCGGCATCAACCGCAGCTTTCACCGCGCCAACTTCGCCGCGGACAATCGCGGTGACCAGGCCGGCATCGATCTTTTCCCAGCCGACGAGCGTGACGTTGGCAGCTTTGACGGCGGCGTCGGCCGCTTCAATCATCGCGACCAGGCCGCGACATTCGATCATTCCCAATGCTTCTCGTTCCATAGGTTCTCAATTCAGATTAGGCTGGCGCCCGATTGTACACCTTCTTATATTCCTGGTTCGACTGCGTGACCGGCACGGCATTGACGCGGTCCGGAGCGTTGCGCGGCGGAATGACGATTATTTTCTTTGTCAGAGTCTGTCCGTCCTTCGACAATTTCCACTCTTCGATGACGTTTACATTACGCGCGCCGGTGAACCCGACGATGCCACCGCCGACGTAGTGAATTACCAGCTTGTCGCCGTCCCACTTTGTTTTGGACTGGATCGCGGCTCCGCTCGTCTGACTCTTGAAAGTCTCACCGCGCCCGTCGGTGTAGTAGACAGTCGGGATCGAGAACGACTCGAACTTACGCGCGATTTTGATCTCAGGATCATGATGCTCGATCGTGATCGACTTTTCGGAATCCTCGATGAAATTGGCCGTCTTCTCGCTTTTGGCGGAATCGACAATCCACGAGCCGGCCAGGTTTGGCTTAGGTTTGTCCTGCGCCGCAGCCACGGCCGAGCAGCACAGGATTAGGCAGATGATGGCGACTGTTTTGTACATAGACATCGATAACGAATTAGGGGCCGGTCTCATAGCGTCTTTCACTCGCCCGTCATTCAGTTTTCATTTTGAAATCAGCTTGTAGACCATCTTGAACTCGGCTTGACGGCCGAAGAACGCAACATTTGCAGGTACGTCTTTGCTGGGAACGGTCCGCGACGTCCTGGTCAACGTCTTCCCATCTGATGAGACGCGAAATTCTTCGATAATCTCAAACTCGACGATCGCCGCGCCCGCATAAGTCCGGCTCAGCGAACGGATCACGATCTTGTCTTTGCTCAAGATCGTCTTTGAAGTCGTCAGAGATGGCCGATAACTGTCCCCCCTTGGCTCAGTAGAAACCCATGACGTGGTCGGATTCGTCTCGCCGCGGCCGTCGGTGTAGTAAATCAAGTCTCGCTCTTCCGGTACGCCGTTGATGTTGACTTTGCGTCGAATGATCAATTGCGGATCCTGATAAGTGATCTTGATCCGTTCCGGGCGACTTTTCGAACTCTCGAAATGGCTGCGCGCGGCGTCGAACTCCCAGGTGCCACTCAAATCAGGTGTGGCGGTTTTGTTCGACTGGCCCAAACAAATTGCGACACAAGCAATCAGACAGATCGGCAGGAGTATTACTTTCACCACGCACCTTCCCTAGTTTCTTAAAGACTGCACCGGGGCGGGGATTCTACCACCGCGTCGAATGAATTGAGCAGATGAGAACCGGTTGACCTGCATGATGGGCGCGCTGCCCAAGAGCCCTCCAAATTCAACCATCTCGCCGACCTCTCGCCCGGGTACCGGTATGATGCGCACCGCGGTCGTCTTGTTGTTCATCACGCCCACGGCCATTTCATCGGCGATGATTGCCGCGATCGTTTCAGCCGTCGTCGATCCCGGCACCGCCACCATGTCGATGCCGACCGAACACACGCTGGTCCAGGCTTCAAGTTTTTCAATATTGAGGGCGCCGAGCTGCGCCGCTTCGATCATGCCCGCGTCTTCTGAGACGGGAATGAATGCGCCGCTCATGCCGCCGACCGAATTGCTGGCCATCGCGCCGCCTTTCTTCACTGAGTCGGTGAGCAGAGCCAGCGCGGCGGTCGTGCCATGCGTGCCCGCGCGTTCGAACCCCATCGCCTCGATAATGTTCGCGACCGAATCGCCCGGAACCGGCGTCGGCGCCAGCGACAAATCGATGATGCCAAAGGGAATGTCCAGGCGGCGCGCCGCCTCGCGACCAATCAATTCCCCCGCGCGCGCCAGTTTGAAAGAAAGCTTCTTGATCAATTCCGCCAGTTCGTGCAGCGGCAGATCCTTCGCGGCATGTTGCAGGGCGTGATTCACCACGCCCGGGCCGGACACGCCGACATTCAACACGGCTTCCGGTTCGCCGACACCATGAAAAGCGCCGGCCATGAATGGATTGTCTTCGACGGCGTTGGCAAAGCAGACGAACTTCGCGCAAGCCAGACCGCCGCGATCGCGCGTTCGTTCGGCGGCGTCCTTGATCAGTTTGCCGACCCGCGCCACTGCGTCCATGTTGATGCCGGCCCGCGTCGTCGCGGCATTGACCGATCCGCACAGACGCTCAGTCGCAGAGAGCGCTTCGGGAATCGAATCGAGAAAGTTACTTTCGTTTCTGGTGAAGCCTTTCGGCACCAGCGCGGAATATCCGCCGACAAAATCTACGCCGACCACGGCGGCCGATTGATCGATTGCTTTGCCGAGATCGACGGGATTGCCGCGCGCACCTTCGGTCAACATCGAAACGGGCGTGACGGCGATCCGCTTGTTCGCGACGCGGATGCCCATCTCGTCGCCGATCTCGTTGACCGTGCTCACCAGCCGAGCGGCCGTTCGTTCGATCTTCTCGCGCACGCGTTGCGCCGTCGTCTCGATCGAATCAGTGGCGCAATCGCGCAGACTCAAGCCAAGCGTCACCGTGCGAATGTCGAGATGCTCCATCTCGGTCATGCGCACGGTTTGCAGAATTTCGGCCTGGGTGTATTCCATGAAAGTTTCAAGTTGCAGGTTTCAAGTTTCAAGTCATGCCCAACATGAAACCTTAAACTTGAAACCCTGAAACGCGGAATTGATTAAGTATCATCCCATCACTTTGCTCAGCACGAGCAGGATCACAAACAACAAAAAGAGTCCCAGAGCGACGAGGACAAAACGCAGGCTCGGATCGTAACCGGCTTCTTCGAGCACGACACTCGAGACGTGATGAATTTTTTCCACGCGTTTGACGTTGTCTTCGATCGCGCCTCGAGTCCTTTGAGAAGCGCGCTGCAGGGTTTCGCGCGTACGCTCGCGCGCGGTAGCGCGTTCGTCACGGTCGTGACCGGGTGCTTTCTCGACTTTGGCGGAAGCGTCGGTTGGTAGCTGATCGCTGTGACCGGCGCCTGACGACGACGCAGTCGCGGCGACTACGGATTCATTCGCGGCGGGCGATTGCGATTCGCCCCGGTCAGATTTGTCCACGCCCGCGAGTGGCTTTCCGCATTCAGGACAGAACAAAACGCCCTCGCCAAAATCGCGAGTCGACGCGCCACAAGCGGGACAACGATGTGAAATTTCAGGCATAGGAAAAGGAGTTGGGAGTCGGGAGCCAGGAGCCGGCGAGTTTTCTTTCCAGCCCCCGACTCCCGTCTCCCGTCTCCTGCTTTTTAGATTCTGTGCATGGCATTGAACAAATCTTCGCGCTGCGCATAGATGTGGACTCCTAGCTGCTCGCCCTCATGCCGCAAACGATCCTTGAGGTCGGTGATTGAGGTCTGCGAGCGTGCGGCGTCAGCGATGATCACCATGGCAAATTTTTTCTGCACGACCGTCTGATTGATATCGATGATGCTGCATTGCGCCTCGGAAAGAATCTCGGCGACGCCGGCCACGATGCCCGGATGATCCACGCCAAAAACTGAAATGATCAAGCGCGTCGACGAGCCCTCAGGTCCGGCGGCCTCTGACATCGATGATACCGATCCCGGGGCCGGCGCGGAACGTTTCGGGCCGTTTCGCTCCAGGGCCGGTTCGATGGTTTTGTAGATATCGGTAACGAGTTGCTCGACCGTGGACTCGTCCGTAGCGGTCCCGAGGCGATCATAGACCGCGCGCGTGATTCGATAGATCAACTCTTCGTTCGCCATAACAAACAGAGGCTAGAGGTCAGAGATTAGACGTTAGTCTGAATGTCCTGCGATCTCTCAGTCTCCGAGACTAACCCCTAAACTGAGTGACGAGTAAAGAGTGACGAGTGACAAGCAGTCGATCCTAACTTGTCACTCGTCACTCGTTCACTCGTCACTGATTATCGTCTGCCGTTGTCGCTTAGTGACTGGGCCGCCTCGCGCAATTCTTCCGAACGCGTGTCTGCCAGATCAACTCGATCGACGATACCCACGACCGCGGCCTCGATGGACATGTCCTGATTGCCGATTGCCGTGCGCGCTGCTTTGCCATACGCGCACATCACGGTTTCGCCGGCGCCTGCGCCGAGTCGATCCGCAACCACGACCACGTTCTTAGTCGGTTCGTGATCGAGATCAAACGGATGCACGACGAGGAAGCGAACCCCTTCGAGATCCGGCGTTTTCTTGGTTGACCAAACCGTGCCGATGACTTTGCCTAAGAACATTTAGTTTCAAGTTTCAGGTTTCAAGTTTCAGGTTAGGCGCGCAGGTTTCAACTTGAAACCTTAAACTCGAAACTTGAAACGGCCTCAGGCCTTCGCGAACACTTCAGCCGGGTCGCCGAGGTCGCGCGCCGAAGGGGTAACGATCGTCTTTGGCCCGACGTAAATTTTCTCGCCCTTTTGAATCGCCCGGCGCACGTCGTCTTCACTGACAAATTCCGCGGCCTGATGTCCATTCGACGACGACGGCGGATTCGCCGCAGGTCGCGATGCACTGCCGCCGTTTCCGGACGACACCGGGGCCGGTTCAATTTTCGGCGGCGGCGCTGGCGGTGCCGGCTCAGCCGGCCGATTCGCGAGAAAACGATCGACGATGGCGGCGATTTCTTCACGGCTCACTTTCGGCGCGGCGGGCCGAGGCGCTGTAGCTGCCGGTGCACTGATCGCCGGTGGCGGCGCCACACTCGGCTGCGCGGCCACTGCGGGCCGCTTACTCGCGACTGGCCGTGTCTCAAATGCGACGCGCTTGATGTCCATCAGATGCAGCGGCGAAACGTTATCGGAAGTTACATTGCCGCCCCACGAGCCGCAGCCCAAGGTCATCGACGGCGGCAGTGCCGTCGAGAATCCGATCGCGCCGTGCGTGGTGGGCGTGTTCACCGTGATGCGCGACGCCGGCATCTCGGCGCCATAACGAACCGCAGCTTCACGCGAACCGGTGTGAATTCCGGCGGTGTGGCCCATGCCGCCGTAATGAAGTATTTCGTTGCAGCGCGCGGCGCCGCGTTCAATTCCGTCTTCCACATAGAACGCGAGGATCGGCGACAGCTTCTCCATCGACAGAGGGAAGTCGCGTCCGACTCCACCCACGTCAGCAATCAAACAGCGAGTTCCCGGCGGCACGCTAAGGCCTGCCATGCCGGCAATCTTCTCCACTGATTTACCGACGATGCCGGGATTCAAACTGCGCTGCGGCGTGGCTACGATCTTCGCGAGTTGATCGGCTTCCGACTGGCTGAGAAAGTGCGCGCCCTGCAACTTGAATTGTTCGCGCACAGCGTTTTCGATCGGCGCATCGCAGACGATGGCCTGCTCGGAGGCGCAGATGGTCCCGTTATCGAAACACTTGCCGGTCAGAATATCCTGCACCGCTTTCGGGACGTTGGCCGATCGCTCGATGAACACGGGCACGTTGCCCGGCCCCACACCAAACGCAGGTTTCCCCGACGAATAAGCGGCGCGCACCAGACCGATGCCGCCGGTAGCCAGGATGACCGCGGTCATCTTGTGTTTCATCAAGGCTTCGGTGCCTTCGATCGTCGCCGTCGTCATGCAGCCGATCGCATCAGCCGGCAGACCTTCTTTCACGCCGGCCTCGCGCATGGCCTTGACTGTCTCGTTAATACAACGCGCGGCCGAAGGATGGGGCGAGAGCACAATCGCATTGCGCGATTTGATCGCGATTAAGATTTTAAAGATTGCGGTTGAAGTCGGATTGGTCGAAGGAATAATGCCGCACACGACGCCGCGCGGACTGGCGATTTCCACGACGTCTTTGGTTTCGGAAACCACGCCGACGGTACGCAGATTTCTGAAATAGTTCCAGACGATCTCAGCCGAGAATTGGTTCTTGACCTGCTTGTCTTCAGCCACGCCGTAGCCGGTTTCTTCCACGGCCAGGGCCGCGACGCGTGGCGATTCGCGCAACGCCGCTTTCGCCATGGCGTCGCAGATTCGATCAATCTTAGCTTGATCGAATCGGGCAACTTCCTGCTGGGCGCGATGGGCAGCTTCGACGAGGTCGCGGGCTTGCTGAACCGAAAGTAAATCTTTGTCGGCCGACATGACATCCTCCATTGCCAATTGCCGATTTCCAATTGCCAATTGACACAGGAACTAATCGGCAATCGGCAATCGCAAATCGGCAATGCCTTACTTCGCTTTTTCGCGTGAACTCTCGCGAGCGCTCAACGATCGGCCGGCGTCGCCCTGACCCAATTGACCGCGTGCTCCGCCTAATTGCGCTTGTTCGTCGGGGCTATAACCTGTGCGTCCGTTTACCGGCAGCACCCGCTCGACCTCTCCGTGCGGTCGCGGAATCACGTGGACGCTAATCAATTCGCCCACCCGGCGGGCCGCGGCGGCGCCCGCGTCAGTCGCGGCTTTAACCGCGCCGACATCGCCGCGCACGAACACCGTCACGTATCCAGCGCCGATATATTCCTTGCCAAGAAGTTGCACGTTAGCCGCTTTGACCATCGCGTCTGCGGCTTCGACGGCGCCGACAAAACCTTTCGTCTCGACCATTCCGAGTGCTTCAAGGGGCATCTCCGTCAGTCCTCACTTTTTTAAGATTGTAGAAGTTAAAAAACAAAACTGATTACGCCTCAAGCTACCACCGCGGCGCGCAAGAATCAAGAGAGGCGAAACTCGCAAACCATAAAGTTTGACAACATTTCCAAGCGGGCGTTATAGTGCGCGCCAACGCTTAAGTTGAAAACCGAAGTCGCCGCCCCAGGCCGGCCCTGGTGGTGATTTCGACCGGATGCTTGGGCGAGCCCACGTTTAGGATCGACTCAGTCGAAAATGTCACAGAGCATCGGAGAGAAACTGCGACTCGCACGCGAGGAGCGGGGGATTGCTCTGCGCGAGATATCTGAACAGACCCGCATTTCAATCCGCTATCTTGAGGCGATCGAAGGTGACGATTACAAACGCCTGCCCGGCGGAATTTTTAATCGCAGCTTCATTCGCGCTTACGCGAAGTTCGTCGGCATCGACGAGCATGTCGCCCTGGAAGATTATTCACGCACCTTGCGCGAGCGGGGTGAATCTGACGATGATGGCTCAAAAGTGCACCGCTCACTCGTTTACACTGAAGATAGCGCGGCGACCAATCACTCAGGACTGAAGACCTTGATCCTGGCGATCATTATTCTCGCGGCTTTGTCGGCGGCCGTTTGGGCCGGCCTGCATTTCTATCAAAAGAGCCAGCGCGGACGGGGCGCCAACGAAAGAAATCAGCGGCTGGAGTTTGCGGCCCGACACCGCTCGCCTTCGTTCAGCGACATGAAATTGGAGAAGGAGAAAAATCACGGCTTCATTGCGTAGAGTTTTTGATCCGTCGAGGCTGCGACAATTCGGCAGCCGTGCGCAAACCTGTGAGTTGAGAAGTGCCCGCGAATGAATGCGGGCCTTATTATTTATTGGGTAAGGTCCGAAGTCGTTAAGGCGAGAGTAGAGATTAGAGGTTAGAGATTAGAGGTTAGAGACTAGAGTTCATGGTCGTTAGTCCCGGCAGTTTTTGCTAGCCTCTAACCTCTGATCTCTAGCCTCTTGCAGACTTGGAAGGAGCAATTAGCAGTTCATGATTATTGAAAATATTCCGGAAGGCCTCACCTTCGATGATGTTTTGTTAGTGCCGGCGCGTTCCGACGTCCTGCCGACTGAGACTGACACTTCAACGCAATTCACTCGCGGCATCCGTTTGCAGATTCCCCTGTGCTCCTCGGCAATGGACACAGTGACCGAAGCGGCGCTGGCGATCGCCATCGCCCAACAAGGCGGCATCGGGGTGGTCCATAAGAACCTCAGCGTTGAGCGGCAGGCCGCCGAAGTCGACAAAGTAAAGCGATCTGAATCAGGAATGATCGTCGATCCGGTGACCATTCGTCAGGACCGTCCGGTGCGCGAGGCGTTGAGTGTGATGGAGCGCTATCACATCAGCGGCGTTCCGGTGGTTGATGAAGATGGCCACCTGGTCGGCATCATCACCAATCGCGATCTGCGATTTGAAACGCGGTTCGATCTGCCGGTGTCCGAAGTCATGACGCCGCAGCCGCTGGTGACCGTGCCGGTAGGCACCACGCTTGAGCAGGCGAAAGCAGTTTTGCAGGAGCATCGCATCGAGAAGCTTCTGGTGATCGATGACGACAAGCACTTGAAGGGATTGATTACGGTCAAGGACATTCAGAAAGCGATCAAGTACCCCACGGCGGCGAAAGACGCTCTCGGCCGGTTGCGAGTGGCCGCGGCCATCGGCGCCACCGGCGATTTCAGAGAACGCGCGGATGAGTTGGTCAAAGCGCGCGTCGATTGTCTGGTGATCGACACCGCCCATGGGCACTCGGTGCGCGTGATCGAAGCCGTGAAAGAAATCAAACGCCGTTACCCGGACACGCAATTGATTGCCGGCAACGTCGGCACGGGCGAAGGCACGCGTGAATTGATTGACGCCGGTGTGGACGCGGTGAAAGTCGGCATCGGACCGGGATCGATTTGCACAACCCGCGTCGTCACGGGCGCCGGCGTCCCGCAAATCTCCGCGATTCGGTCCTGCGTCGCTGCCGCGCGAGGTTCCGGCGTGCCAATCATCTCGGACGGTGGCGTGAAGTTCTCAGGCGATATGGCCAAGGCGATCGCTGCCGGTGCCGATGTCGTGATGATCGGATCACTCTTTGCCGGCACTGAAGAAGCTCCGGGCGAAGTCATTCTTTACCAGGGCCGCAGCTTCAAGATGTATCGTGGCATGGGTTCCATCGGCGCGATGCGTGAAGGCTCGCGCGATCGCTACTCGCAGGAACAGACCGAGATCGAATCGAAGCTGGTCCCCGAGGGAATCGAAGGCCGCGTGCCTTATCGCGGCACCTTGGCTGAGATGGTGACGCAACTCGTCGGCGGCTTGCGCTCAGGCATGGGTTACACCGGCTGTCACAACGTCAAAGAATTTCAGGAGAACACGAGGTTCCTGCGCGTAACCGCCGCGGGATTGCGTGAATCGCACGTGCACGACGTGGTGATTATGAAGGAAGCGCCGAACTATCGTTTGGAGTAAGTTGTTCCAGACGGCCAGCGGCGCGCGCCGCTTCATGACGAAATCAAAACCCAGATTCGGGCTCTTCCTTATCTACGTAATTGCTTTTCATGCGTTTTGGATGGGCGCGTTCGTCTTCTACATCTATCCCTGGCTCAGATCTCTGGGAGAGCAGACGTTACGCTATGCGTTGCTCAACGTCTCGATCAGATTATTGATCTGGGTGGTGCCGGTCTTTCTGTACCTCTCTCTGGTGGATCGTCTGAATCCGTTCGACTATCTAAAATTGCGGCAGAACTGGAAACGAGGATTGGTCGTCGGCGGGGTGTTGTCGTTGGTGAACCTGGTGGGCAGCAGCGTGCGTTTTGGCGTGCCGCATCTGGATACGCACGCTTTAACGTGGAACAGCATCATCAGCACGTCTTTCCTAATCGGTTTTGTTGAAGAAATCCCTTATCGCGGATTTATGCTCCAGCGGTTTACCGAACGCTGTGGGTTCTGGTTGGCGACCCTGATTTCCTCGCTGTTGTTCTTGATGGTTCATCTTCCCGGATGGATCTCGCTTAATCTGTTCAAGCTCGGCAGTGCCATCTCAGTGTTTGTCTTCGGCGTGGTAATGGCGATTGCTTTCAGATACGGCAAGTCACTCTGGGGGCCAATCATTACCCATAGCACGAATGACTTTATCGCTTTAGTACTCTTTCGAGTCTAACGACATTTAGGCTCAGGGCATCGCCACCAGCACATCCGTCAAGCGCCCCAGGACGACGAGCAAGCTTTTGGACGCCTGATCGAATTGACCGGCTAACGCTTGCTGTTCAGCACTGGCTGCGCCTGACGCCGACCCGACCAGCCTGGTGTAGTAAGGCTGAAGTTCGGGCGTCGTGCGAAAGTAAACTTCCAGCGCATCAAGGCCGACGCGGAAATCTGTGAAGCTGGAGCGCAGCTGGGCCTTGTTCTTTTCATTCGTCGGCGATGGCTGGCCGTCTTTTGATTGTGCATCGATCGCTTCGATACCTTTGACGACTCCGCCAACCAAATAGAGAAATCTCGACAGGTTCTTGATCTGCGTCGCGACCCGGTTGGCGCCTTCAGTTCGTACCGCCGCCGCAGCTTCCGCAGTGGAAGCGCTGTTGGTCTTGGACGTTGACGGATGTTTGGTCGTTTGGCGTTTACGTGTCTGAGCGAACGACGCGGTTGATAAGAGAATCATTGTGCAGATGGCGACAATAAATTTCTTCATTGGTTGACTCCTGTCACTTGAATAACTCAAGCCTGCGACATCGAGCATTGCGCGGTCAAGTCCAATCGCGAATCCCAGGCGGCAGGTGTTAGAGTACCGGCTTTGGTCGGGGTGTCAGTACCGGGAGCGGTAGCGACCGGATCAAGCGACACTTGAAACGGTTCTCCGTGAGCGGTCGGTACGGACACCGCTACCGCGATCGGTTTCCGCTTTAATGCCGAAAGCAACTCTCCACGTCGAACGTCTCGGCCGCGTCGATTATGCGGCGGCACTTGAGATCCAAAAACGAATTGAGCGCGCCGTTTTGACGGGTGAGCAACCGGACACGTTGCTTCTGCTCCAGCATCCGCACACGGTGACCCTAGGCCGGCGCTCGCCCGCGGACGGCGTACTGGCGTCAGCTGAAGTTCTATCAGCGCGAATGGTGGCGGTGTTTGAAACGAATCGGGGCGGGAAGACAACCTATCACGGACCGGGCCAGCTAGTCGGCTATCCAATTATCAATCTCAGTCCGGATCGTGAAGACGTCTATCGTTACGTGCGCGATCTCGAAGAGGTCTTGATTCAGACGATGCGCGACTTTGGTATCGAGGCCTTTCGCATCAAAGGCTTGACCGGGGCCCACACTGAACGAGGAAAAATTGCGGCGATCGGAGTGCACATCGCGCGCTGGGTTACGACCCACGGCTTCGCGCTGAACGTGAATCCGGATCTCAGCTATTTCAAACTGATCGTGCCGTGCGAGGGCGAGCCAGTGACCTCGATGAACGAGTTGCTGGGACGCGAGGTACCGATGACAGATGTAGAGGATCGGATCGTCCAGCGCTTCGCCGAAGTATTCAAAGACTAATTCGTAGAGTTGTGTAGCTCCTTCGCAAGTTAACAACTTGCGCTACTTCACTGTGCAACTTCGGGGTAGAAGTTCGGAGGCGGTGGCGGCAGCACTTGAGGTGCGCTCTCCCGCGGATACCCTTGCAGCTTGAACGCGGCATTTATCATGCGGATGCTGACCACGATCCGGACGATCACGCCAACTGGTGAGATTAAAGCACCACGTTCTCCGGAAGCGAACGCGACAATGGTAGCTAAGACGGCGAGCAACGTGAGGCCGAGCAGTAACAGTGCGGCGACGCGGCTCCTGAATTTGTACATCACAAAACTCAACGTGATGTTGATTACGCCGTCTACGATCATCATTTGGCCGAGTACAAACCACAAGAGAATCTGAAGTCCGCCGATAACATAAAAATAGATCGAAGCGCTCCTGAGAGTTTTCAGCAGTGTCGCCTTTTCCGCCTCATCGGCGTAATTAACGACCGGCGCCACCGGTGCGGAATACTGAGATTCGGATTCGTCCTGCTGATCGTCTTCACTGGGCGTAGCCTCACCGGCAGTCGCGAAGCCGCAACGTCTACAGTTTGCGTCGGTGCTCCAGTAAACGAGTCCGCATTGAGAACATTTGATGCCTTTCATGGTTGGGTTCCTTTCGAGTCGCTTGGGGAAGTGGCTAGAGGAAGGCGACTGCTGAGGTCGTGAAAGTCTCGGGATAACGTGCGTTACCCTGCGAGCCAAGATTCATCCTATAATCTGCGGCCTTGAACGGACAAGAATTATTTCTCAGTAGACGGTGACATATTTCGGCACCACCGATCTATCGGAAATGCTGAGGCTTTGATCCGATTCAAAGAGACCGCCGCGCGCATATGACGGTCCGACCGTGATGATAGCCGAGAAGGGAGCCGACCTGATTCTTCAGAAATAATATCGTGTTGACCATCGAACTTATTCGCGAGGCGCATGAGCGCATAGCCGGTCGCGTGCACCGCACCCCGGTCATGACGTCGCGGTCATTCAACGAAGTCGCCGGGTGCGAAGTCCTCTTCAAATGCGAGAACCTACAGCGCGCCGGCGCCTTCAAAGCGCGCGGCGCAACGAACAAAATTCTTTCGCTTACCGACGCTGAAAAGCAGCGCGGAGTCATCGCGGTCTCGTCCGGCAATCACGCGCAGGCGGTGGCCCTGGCGGCGCGCGAAGCGGGCACTCGCGCAGTGGTGTGCATTCCTGACGACGCGCCGCAGATGAAAGTGGCGGGCATGCGCTCGTACGGCGCGGACATTCGCGTCTTCGATCGGCACAAAGACGATCGCGATGCCTTCGGACGCGAGATCGGCGAACGCGAAAACCTGGTGATGATTCCGGCCTATGACGACTATTTGATCATGGCCGGACAAGGCACGTGTGGTTTGGAATTGCTCGAAGAAGTTCCCGATCTCGATGCGATCAGTACTCCGTGCAGCGGCGGTGGATTGTTTGCCGGAGTCAGCACCGCCGCGAAATCTATCAAGCCCTCGCTCAAATGTTTTGCCGTCGAACCGGACAGTGCGAATGACACTCAACAATCGGTGGCGAAGGGTGAGCGGGTGAAGATTTCTCCGCCACCCACGATCGCTGACGGTTTGCGCGTGCAGATCCCGGGCGCTTTGACTTTTCCGATTACGCGTACGAACGCTGATGAAGTGCTGACCGTTAGCGACGACGAAATCCTGGCGACCATGCGCTTCATGCTGTTTCGCATGAAGTTGCTGGTTGAACCTTCCGGCGCTGCGGCCGCCGCCGCGGTGTTTCATCGAAAGCAGCCGGCGGGCGTGCGGCGAATTGGCGTGGTCCTTTCAGGCGGAAACGTGGATCCGGAAATACTCGCTCGCGTGATTGAAAAAGGAGACGACGAATGATTTGGCGCGCGGCTTTGATTGATGTGGCTCCGGATCCGGTAACGACCGGAGTGGGAATTGTAGTAGCGCTGGTGCTGTTTGTGATTGCTGCGGTGATCCTACTTGCCGGCGCGCTCGGGTTGTTCCTGTGGTATCGCAAGCGCCGCCTTCGCCATCGCGAAATGATTCGTCCGGACGCCGCGCCGCATCTCGATCCGGTTCAAGTAAACCAACCAAACCAGCCGTGAGCCGCCATGACTTCGCCCGCCAGAAACGAAGCGAGGTTGGCGATGACGATCGCGGCGAAGTCCTGCCACATCGATCGTTTTCCCAACTGTTCAGTTGTACCGTACGCACTCCAGAAAAGCGCGCATTCGGCAACCGGCGCGAACGTTTCGGCCACCGCCAGGTACACCGTGCGCGAAGAGTTGGTAAAGACGAGCGGCAAGACCAGCACGACAATCGGATAAGTGCACGCCGTCAGCCACACGCCGGCAAACAATCTCCGCTTGAACGAGTGCCGGCTGGAGAGGCCCAGCAGGAGAATCGGGGTCTCGATTAATATCGTGAACGGGTAACCGATTACGAGGAAGCGCCAAAGGTCGGAAGCGGACATTTTGGAGTGCGCCGGCGTGACGGCGCTTTTGTTTGGTCAGGCGTCGCGATGGAAGGAATTAAAAAGCGGCGTTAAGCCGCCGCACTCCAAATTCAGATCATGCGCAACAGAAACGGCGCCTCAGCCAGAACGTGGGCCATCGCCACCGTGAAATAGATGTCGCGCGTCAGCGAGTAGTTCGCAGAAAAGCCAAACCACAGCAGCAGCACTGCGAATAATCCACAAATCAGGAACGCGGCTACCAGTTTCGGAAAGCCGCGCGAATGATTAGCCACCGGAATTGATTTGACGCTCCAGATTGCTCCGGTCGTGCCAATCAACGGCAGCGCGAAAATCCAAACGCCGTAATGCAGCATCTCGAGGAAGACATGCGTCGATACCAGCAGATGACTCGAAACGTTTGGCAGGAGTTCGGCGCCGGCATGTTGCGTGATGCGCCAGAACAAACCGTTGTCGTCCGCCAGCGCATTCGTGCGCGACAGTTGCCACAACATCAAGGCCAACAGCAGCGGCAGAAATAACAAAGCACGGCGATAAGTGCGCAGCCACTCGGGCTTGGTCCTGCGCAGGTGTCGATCGAGAAACCACAGCGCGACTAACGGATGCACGTAAACGATCGCCAGACTGAATAGTTCGGGCGACAACCAATTCAGGCTGCACAGCACAAATGCAATCGGCAGGACCCAGAACCAATCGCGATTCGGTTTTTGCTTCGCCCGCATCAGCACCAGCCCGCCGATCCAGCAAATCATCAGCGTATTCCAGACGGCGATGGCGTTGGGCCAATTCGCCCCCGACCAGACATTTGAGTAATACAAAGCCGGCAGCGAAACATAAGCGAAGGTCAGCAGGCCTATGCCGCTGAACGCGACGATGAAGAAGTTGCGCGACCGTCCGAAACGCGCGGGCAGACGCATCAGGAAATAACGGGCCTCGAACCAATTGTGCGGTCCCGCAAAGAGGAAGACCGTGACGATGGAAACCTGTAGCGGCAGCCAGCTCGCAAGCGCCGCTGAAACCAAAGCAGCGGCAACAATCAACCCGGCGAAAGCTCGCGCCGAGACGCCCGTGCGCGTGCGCGTCCTTCGCGGAAGCCAACCGCTTACTGAAATGTTTTCAGCTCGTTCCATCGCAAATTAACGATTCGCGCCGTTACTCTTCGCCGGGCTTACTCGACTTGCGCATCGGAATGATCAGTTTCATGTCCTCGTCACCGGGGACGACTTCAATCGACACGCCGCCTCTGGTTTCTTTCGCGTCTTTCAAGTTTTGCGGCAGGTTCTGCCAGCGAATATATCCGGGAGGTCCCGCGTTAGCGCGCACCATTATCGTGCCGACACCGAAGATCGCGGCCACCAGAATCGCTGCAGCGATCGCCTTGGTATTCCGGCGTTGACTGGAGCGCGCGATCCAAATCCCGCCGAATGAAATCGCGAGAAACATGAACAACCCGGCCATCATCGTGCGGCTGGAGCTGTGCATGATTTTTTGAGACAGCGCCGCGTCGCCGTTGCCGCGGGCGCCGGCCTCCTGCAAATTCTTCAGCGTGTTTTCCGAGATGACGAGCCGCGCTTCGAAAGCTTTCGGATCGGAAGTGATCGTCAAGCCGCTGTACAAGAGGCTCTTCGGCGTCGGCTTTGGACGAGCAATGTCACCGAATGCGTAAAGAGCGCTGGCGAGCAGCGCCAGGATCGCGGCAGTTGCGATAAGAGTTTTTTTCATCGGGTCCTCCTCATGAATGTCTCTGGCAGGCTGAAGCCTCAGTAACCTTTGCCTTCGCGCACGGGAGGATGGTGTCAATCAAAGAAGCGCATGATCCTATCCGCGACGGGATGGCCCTGACTCATCGCCTGAAGTGCGCGCAGTATATCGCAAAACAAGTAATGGATGCGCGAATCACGATCGACGGACACATCTGCGAAACGATTTGGTGATATTGATGAGAGCACCTCTTACTGAGTCTCTTCGATTCGCAAGTCGTGTTCTGGTTTGTGATGATGGTGTATTGATTTGGACACGCAGCGTTCATTCGCGACGTGGTTTTTCCCGAATTTCTGCGACCCGCTGATTGGCACGTTCGTTGATATGTAACCGGGATACAAGCGGGCTGATCGTTCAGCCCATAACTTTCAATCATCTACAAAAGGGGAGGATAGATATGGCAGACGATCGTGAACGCAACCAGGGAACGAAGCAGGGTGGCACTGGCGCAGGCGCCGGTCAACAAGGCGGCCAGGGCGCTGCGCAAGAAGCGCCGGGACGCAATCCGCAACAGGGCCAGCAGACTGGTGGTCATCAAGGCGACGCCGGTAAACAACAGGATGGCCAGAACCGCGGCCCGCAGGAAGGCCAGCAAGGCGGGGCCACCAAAGAAGGCGGCCAGAACGAACAGACGAGACGTTAAAGGTGGTGCTGTCCACACCGAGGCTCACGCGTGATGTTTGCGAAAGTGAATGTCACTCGTGAGCCTGTTGTTTTTTTGAAGGAGATCTATCCGCAGATTACGCAGATTACGCAGATAGGGATCGAGCATGAGTAAAGCGACGCAGCTAAAGAAGTTTGTGCTTCAGCCGCTTTTCCAATCTGTGTAATCTGCGTAATCTGTGGACTATTTTGGTGGGAATCTGCTTGACGCACTTCTGATCGGGAAAACCTTCAAAGGTCCGAAGGACCGTCATTTAGTAGCCATGGCCGTAAGGCCGTGGCAGTGTAAGCAAAGCAGTCCGAGCGCCGAAGGTGCGGTATTCAACTGGAAATCAAGAGAATGCCGGCCCTTGCGGGTCTAAATTTATCTTTGCCTTTGACCCACGGCCTCACGGCCGTGGCTACTAAATGACGCGCCTTCGGCGCTGTCTTACCGTACGGCACCTTAGGTTCGTCAAGTAGATAATCTCCATCATTTTCCTATCCGCTTAGTGCTGCCGCCGCCGCTGATCGTCCGGCTCATCTTCCGAGCTACGGTTTCCGCTTCAGCAAACACGCGCATAAAATTGCCGCCGAGAATCTTGTCGATATCCTGCTCGCTGTAGCCGCGCTTCAATAACTCATAGGTGATATTTGGATACATCGACACGTCGCGCGCGCCTTCGGGAAAATCATTCGCGCCGTCAAAGTCGGGACCGAGACCCACATGATCGATGCCGGCCACCTTTACGATGTGATCGATGTGATCGATTAGTTTAGAGATTGGCAGCGGTGGTAAGGGACTCGCGGCTTCGAGCTTGTCGCTCTCTTCCGCCAATCGTTCCGGATCGTTCGCGTACTTCACGCTCAAAGCCTGCTGCTGCGCATCCAGCCGTTTGCCCCGCTCGTCCGCTTGCGGCGCCACCGTTTTCTGGTCGACGAAGAGACTGTAGAAGTTCACTTGCACCACGCCGCCGTTTTTCGCAATTCGTTTCAGGAGTTCATCCGGAATGTTGCGCGGCACATTGCTGAGTGCGCGCGCCGAAGAATGCGAAGCGATGATCGGCGCCTTCGAAACATCAAGCGCGTCGCTCATCGTCTTGTCCGAAACGTGCGAGACATCGACGAGCATTCCCAGTCGATTCATCTCGCGGACAACTTCCTTGCCGAAATCCGAAAGCCCGTTGTGCTTCTTCTCGCCGCGGCCGGCATCGGCCCAGTTGTTGGTGTTGTTCCAGGTGAGCGTCATGTAACGCACGCCCAGCCGGTAAAACTCGCGCAGCGTCGGCAAAGAGTCTTCGATCGCATGCCCGCCCTCGATCCCCATCAAACATGCGACCTTGCCCTGGGCTTTGGCGCGGCGAATGTCGGCGGTTGAATTCGCCAACATGAGTTCGTTCGGATGCCGCTCAGCCGCGCGATAGACCGAATCGATCATATCGAGCGTCCGCCGCGCGGCGCCGCCATGCTCGACATACCACGGCTTGATATAGACGGAAAAGAACAGGGCCGACACGCCGCCCGCCTTCAATCGGTCGATGCTGGTGCGATAAGGCGTCGGCGGATTGCCGCTGAGATCGTAATCGTCATTCGTCATCGGCGTGGTGACGTCGTTGTGTGTGTCCACGACGATCGCGCGACGGTGAATTGCCAGCGCGCGTTGCCACAGCGCTTCATCGCGCGGCGAGCGCGTTGAAGATCTCGAGGATGTCGGGTTGCGCTGTGATGACTGCGTCGGGCGTTGCGCGCCGGACGGAATTCCCGAGGCGACCAAAGCCAGAATCAAAGCTGCGGTGATCAAAAAGAGGCGACTAGTTTTCATGGCGGCAGATTGTATCAGAAGCACCTCGCATGGAGCGCGGGCGCCCTTGCCCGCAAACGAGCCGCAGGCGGGTAAATCGTTCGGGCTTCGCGCTCAGGCGGACAGGGATCTCCGCGCTCCAGTTAGCGCATCGTCAGTCACAGCCGTATGCGCAACTGTGGCGTGCCACATTCAGAATGCTTCGCGCAAAGGCAAGAATTGAAAGGTGCGAAGGCTTCTCTCGAAATTGGCGCTGAGCGCCGTGACCTTTGCGTTCACATTACGATTATGAAAAGCAGCCAGCATTCAATTACCCGCGCGACGCCATCTGCTCGGCCCGGGGCCTGGGCGGAATCTCTTACTTGTACGAAAACGGAAGGTTTCGGGCTATCATCACCAGCGACTAAAAACATGTCGATCCTAATCGCCGAAGACAACGTGGCCCAGCGCGCCTATCTGCGCGAAATACTCGAGCGAGATTTTCCTTCTCATCATCCGGTGATCGAAGCCGCCGACGGTGAAGAGACGGTGACGCTCGCGCTCAAGAACAAACCAGAGGTGTGCATTCTGGACATCCAGATGCCGAAGCTCTCGGGTGTGAAAGCCGCGCGGGCCATCTGGCGCGACTATCCCGAAGCTCGCATCATCTTCTGGACTCAGTTCCCGCACGAGATTTATATCAACGAGATTCGCAAGATCGTAAAGTCCGTCGATCCACCGCCGGCCTACGGTTTCATTCACAAGAATAATCCCGAGTCGCGCTTCCTGCGTTTCGTCGCTGCTGTGTTGGAAGACGGCGCGGACATGATCGATCCCGCGTTCAAAGATTCATTCAAGCGTCCGCTGCTCACCGAGTTCGAGGCCGAAGCGCTTTACTATCTCGCGCTGGGCTTATCGAACTGGGCCATCGCGCGCAAATGCTCTCTGAGTCTGCGCGGGGTCGAAAGCCGCCTGGCTACTCTCTACGAAAAACTCTTCGTTTCAACTCCCGAAGGCACGCCGAACGAAGCTTACGAGAAGCTTGCCTACAACGTCCGCACGCGCGCGTTCTTTGAAGCGCTGCGACGCGGATTGCTGAACAATGATGAGTTGGAAAAGGCCTCGGCGGATTTGGAAGGATGGCTCGATCGCGATCAGAAGAAGTTTGCGGAAGAGCAGCGGAGGGAAGCGGGAAAAACGAAGCGATAGGCGACGTGAGCGTGGACGCGCATCCAGGCCCGCAGGGCCGAAATGAAATAGCCACGTCCGTCCGGGCGTGGTTTTCGCGTTTTGGGTTTTTCCGAAAGCGCCGAAGGTGCGGCATGAATTCGTATCGGCCTTTCAGGCCTCGATCGCCATTTTTAGGAATTCGATCCACGGCCTCACGGCCGTGGCTATTGCATCTCGGCGTTCAGCGCCGGCCACGCAAGTTAACAACTTGCGCCACACTGCTCACTGCTCACCGCACACTGCTCACTGGTTTTCTGCTTTCCGCCCTCTGTCTTTTGCCTTCGGCACTTTCGCAAACTCCACCGACTCCGTCCCCCACGCCGACGCCGGTTCCATCGCCATCACCTTCTCCCACGCCGCCGCCGAACCTTCATCAATGGGGCGCCGTGACTTCGTTTCACGGGTTGCCGTCTGACCGCACGCACGCAATTGCGCAGACACAGTATGGCGTGACGTGGTTCGCGACTGATGGCGGGCTGGCGCGGTATGACGGACGCCGGACCAACGCGATGAATGCCGAAGGTCTGCCGCCGGGACGCGTGTTGACGCTCAAGACTGAGGAGTCCGGCGCGCTTTGGATCGGAACCGACAACGGCGCCGCGCGTTTGGCTAACGGCAAATTCAACTCGGTGCCCGAAACCAACGGCATGACGATCAATGCGATTATTTCGCCTGCGCGCGGTCGCGTGCTTCTCGCAACCGACAGCGGACAGATTTTCGACTGCCAGGTTAAGGAGAGACCTCCGTCAACCGCCGAGGGACGGGAAAGTACAACGGACGTTTCATTCGTCGTGCGGCCACTCTTCAATCAACCTTTGCAAAGCGCGGACAGAGATCATCCCGGGCCGCTGAGGCTCACCAGCCTCGCAATGATCGGCGAGAAGCTCTATGCCGGCACGCAGAGCCGCGGCGTGGTCCTGGTAGAAAATGGCGAAGCCAAAGAGATCGTCAGCAAACCGCGCAGTTATTTCATCAACGCCCTGCTAACGGACGGCAACGGTCGGCTGTGGGTCGGAGCGCAGGCCCGTGATGATAGCGGCCTGCTCGATAGCAGCGATCTCCTGAAGCCAACCAAAATCGCCGCCCAAACCGGAGCGGTGACTGCGATCGTTCGTGGCGCCGGCAATGATGTCTGGGTAGCGACCGACGGTCACGGAGCGATCCGTCTGGAAAACGGGAAGCCGGTTGAGAAATTCACTTTTGAAGGAACCGGTGGCGCGCTTCGTTCCGATCACATTTCCGGAATCTTCGTCGACGCCGAAGACGTGGTTTGGTTTGCGACCGACAAAGGCGTCTGCCGATACGATCCGAATGCCATGCGCGCTGAGACCGTCAGCGAAGACCCATATGCAAATTTCGTCCGGGCCTTGCTGCGAACCTCTCGCGGGCACTTGTTTGCCGGCACCAACTTAGGGCTTTATCTGAATGACGGCGGCAAAAAGTGGTCGATGATTCCGGAAATCGGCCGGCGGATCGTGTACGCCCTCGGAGAGGAGCAGAGTGGCCGCGTGCTGGTCGCGACGGCCAGCGGCCTGTTCGGATCGAGTGGCGGCAGCGACGGCAACTTCACGCGGATAGCGGCGTCCTCTGATCAGGATAATGTACGCGCGATCGCCACCGTGGCGGGGACTACATACATCGCCACGTGGGGCTATGGCGTTGAGAAGTTGCAGGGCTCGCAGCGAACACTCGTTTGGCCTGAGGCAAATGCCGACAGTCATCTGCGCGAAATCACCAGTCTCGGCAAAGATGCCAACGACCGTCTCTTGATTGGCACCGGCACCGCCGGCCTTTATTCATTTGATGGCAAGCAGACGGCTAGCGACCCGGCTTTAGAAAAATTGAAAGGCGATGCGATTTGGGCCACGCTCGCAGATGACGCAGGGCTTTGGATTGCTTCATCAAAGGGCCTGTTTCTATTGCGAGCCGGTGAACTGAAAGACATCGCGACCGGAATCAAAGCGCGTAGTTTGACTGCGAGCGCAGACGACGTGCACGCGAAACAGATTTGGTGCACGACGGTGGGCGCCGGCTTGATCAAAGTAGCGCTCGACGATCAATTCGGCCCGGTCGTCTCGCGCCTCGACATCGAGCAGGGGTTACCGTCGCAACTTGTCTTCGCCGCTCTGTCGGAGAAGACCGCCAGCGGAGCCGAGAACGTAATTGCCGCCACCAATCGCGGGGTGGTGCGCTATCAATCGTCGCAGGTCGCGCCCACGGTGGTGCCGGCCCGGGTCATCAGCCAACGCATTCATCAATCGGCGGAACTGTCGCAACGTCTGCAACTCGATTATCCCCAGAATAGTCTGCTGCTCGATGTCACGGCGATCAGCAGCCGCACCTTTCCTGAGCAGTTTCAATATGCGTTTGCGCTCTACGATCGATCGGGCAAAATTATTCGTGAGAAAGTCGCGCACGATTCGCAGTTCGCGATGGAGAAACTTTCGCCGGGGACTTACAAAGTCATCGCGCGCGCGTTTACGAAAGACCTGACGCCCGCCGTCCCGCTTGCGTTTGAATTCACCGTGGCACGCGCGCCGTTTCCCTGGACCTCGACAGCGCTCGGCGTGCTGCTGCTGTTTGCGTTGATTGCGTTGGCCTGGGGTTATTTTCAGAACCGGCGAATTCATCGCACGAGCGGAGAATTGGCCGCTGCCAATCGTGAATTAGCCAGCGCCCGCTTGCAGTTGGCGAATGAAACCGAAACCGAACGCCGGCGCATCGCGCGCGACCTGCACGATCAGACCTTGGCCGATCTGAGAAATCTGGCGCTCCTGGTTGATCAACTTCCGGCCGGCGGCGGTAACGGCCTGCGCGCCAATCGCGCGCCGTCACAACCCAGCGCTTTGCGTGCCGAAATAGAATCGATCTCACAGGAAGTCCGCCGCATCTGCGAGGACTTGAGTCCGTCCGCGCTGGAGAACGTAGGTCTCTCAGCCGCGTTGCAGTTCGCGCTGTCTCACGCGGTTGAGCACGCCGCGCCTGATTGCAGGTTTGATTATGAGTTCGACTGCGACGACAGTTTGGATGAGAAGCTCAATTTGCCGCCGAGCACGCAGATTCAAATCTATCGCATCGCGCAGGAGGCCTTGAGCAACGTTTGCCGTCATGCCGGCGCGCGTCACGTGCGGATGAGCGCAGTCGTTTCTCCGGCCCATGAATTCCAACTGCGCATCGAAGATGACGGCCGCGGATTTGATGAAACGACGTCGAAACGGAAATCGGGCCGCGGTGTCGCCAACATTCGCGCGCGCGCGAGTATGATTGATGCGAGTGTTGATTGGCAGACCGCGAACGGCGGTGGCACGGTTTTCACATTAACGAAATGACGATCGAACTGATCAGTCTAAGTGACGAAGTGCAATCGGCATTGTCTGCATCTGCGCCGGTAGTCGCGCTTGAGTCGACCGTGATCGCGCACGGATTGCCGCGGCCGCAGAATCTTGAGACTGCCAGACGGCTCGAGCAAATCGTTCGCGCTGAAGGAGCGTTGCCCGCCACGATCGCAATGGTTTCCGGAAAGATGAAAGCGGGCTTGAGCAACTCGGAATTGGAATTGTTTGCCAACGACGACGATATCAAGAAGCTCAGCGTCCGCGACCTCGCCATAGGTTTCGCCAGAAAGTGGAATGGCGCAACGACCGTGGCTTCGACGATCTGGATCGCGCATCGCGCCGGGATCAGAGTGTTCGCCACCGGCGGCATCGGTGGCGTACATCGTGGATCACTGCCGGACGTGTCGGCAGATTTACCGGAACTCGCGCGCACGCCCATGATCGTCGTTTGCTCGGGAGCGAAGATCGTGTTGGATCTGCCGGCCACGCGTGAATGGTTGGAGACCAACGGCGTAACTGTCGTAGGGTATGCCTGCGATGAGCTGCCCGCATTTTATTCCCGTACGAGCGGTTTACCGGTAGACGTGCGATGCGACACGCCGGAAGAGGTTGTACGCATCTTTACGGCACAGCGCGAACTCGGATTACAGTCGGCGTTACTGGTAACCGTTCCCGTGCCGAGTCAGGCGCAAGTCGAATCATCAACGTTAAGTGACGCGCTCGATGAAGCACTGTCCGAAGCAACTCGCGAAAATATTTCCGGTCGCAATCTGACTCCGTTCCTGTTGGCGCGCATGTCCGAGCGTAGCGCCGGCGCGACGCTGCGCGCCAATATCGCGTTACTGGAAAACAACGCGAGAGTAGCCGCGGCAGTTGCGCGCTGTCTCTAGCGCGACTATTAATTTGCGATTCGCATCGTCACTTGTTCGAACAAACGAAAGCTGAGAGATTGTCGGCCAGTACTGATTCAGGGCAGGCATCAAAAAATTGTTCCGAGTGATTGCTACCGGCGGCGTGCTTTGTTCAATTTGGTCGATTCGCAGCCACTTGAAACCTGAAACTTGAAACGGTAGTATCGTTTTCCGCGTGGGGCAGTAGCTCAGTTTGGCAGAGCGCCGCGTTCGCAATGCGGAGGTCAGGGGTTCGATCCCCCTCTGCTCCACCAATTAGTATCTTCCTCTCAAATAACTACAACAACAGAATGAATTGGGACGGGATCGTCGTTGAAGTGGTAACGACGTTTCAATGAGGAATCGATCATCGCCGGCTTTTTCTGCGGAGGTCAAAAGTTGAGATGAACAACAGACCGAGATAGCTCGTGCCACTGATTTGGTAAAGCGAACACGGCGCACAGTTGTTGTCGAGCTACTGCCTTTGCTAGTTTGGCGTGATGCAGTTGCCGGAGCCGGAACAATTCAGCAGGACCATTGAGACTCTTTACCGGTTGGAATCGGGCCGGGTGCTGGCGACGCTGGTGCGCCTGCTCGGAGATCTCGATCTCGCCGAAGAGGCCATGCATGAGGCATTCGCCGCCGCACTCGAGTCCTGGCCCAGGACTGGCATGCCGGACAAGCCGCGCCCCTGGCTGATTTCGACGGCACGCTTTAAGGCCATAGATGGCATACGCCGGCGCGCACGCTTCGATGATGCGACACAGAAAGATCTTGCGCGCTACATGGAAGCGCGCTTCAACGAGGCTTCCGTGATTGACGCGGAGATTGATGACGAAGAGATCGAAGATGATCGCCTGCGTTTGATCTTCACCTGCTGCCACCCCGCCTTACCTGCCGAAGGACAGATTGCGCTCACCCTGCGCGAAATCTGCGGCCTGACAACTGAGGAGATTGCCCGGGCATTCCTGGTTACGCCGGCGACGCTGGCCCAACGCATCGTGCGCGCAAAGGCAAAGATTCGAGAGGCATCCATTCCCTACGAAGTGCCGTCGCCGCAGGAATTGCCCGCGCGGCTGAATACGGTCCTGCAGGTCGTCTATCTGGTCTTTAACGAGGGTTACTCAGCTGCGGCGGGAGCTGAGGTTACGCGCGCTGAACTAACCAGCGAAGCGATTCGATTGGGCCGGTTGCTGATCGAACTCCAAACAGAGCCGGAAGGCCCAGAGCCTGAAATCATTGGGTTGCTTGCTTTGATGTTGCTGCAGGAATCGCGCCGCGCCGCGAGAACCTCTCCGAGCGGAGAACTGATTTTGCTGGAGAACCAGGATCGCTCACTCTGGAATCGCGCACAGATCGCCGAGGGAGTCGCATTGGTGCAGAGAGCCCTGCAGTCCCGCCGCTTCGGCCCTTACACACTACAGGCTGCGATTGCGGCCGTTCACACTGAGGCGGAGCACGCCGCTGCGACTGACTGGCGGCAGATAGTCGCGCTCTACGACCATCTGGTGCGAATTCAACCTTCGCCGGTGGTACAGCTCAATCGCGCCGTAGCCATTGCCATGCGCGATGGTCCTGAGGCCGGTCTGGCCCACATCGACGCGGTTTTGGCGAAGGGCGAATTGGCAAACTACTACCTGGCGCATTCCGCCCGTGCCGATATGTACCGCAGGCTCGGCCGGAGTGCTGAGGCCCGGGCTTCTTACGAGAAGGCGCTGGCGTTGACCCAACAGGAACCGGAGCGGCAATTTCTGCAAGAGCGGATTCGCCAGTTGAAATAAAAGCCAAATAAAAAATTGGGGTGGCTGTCGATTTTCGGTTTCCCCAACGACTATAGGACAAAGAACGATGAACTCGCCGGAGTGAACACGAAACGAGTCATTGAAAATAGATCAGAGGAACCAAGGAGAAAATGTGATGCCACAGTATTTAGTTTGTAACTACATTCCCGACGACTTCGACCCGTCCACCGTAACCGAAGAGATGATCGAAGAGATTCATGCGCTCAACCGAGAAATGATTGCGGCCGGCGTAAGGAAATTTGCCTGCGGTATTTCCGGTGTCGCCAACGCCAGGACCCTGCGCAGGCAGGCGGACGGCCAAGTGCTCGTCACCGACGGACCGTACACCGAGACCAAGGAGCACATGGGCGGATTTTGGATACTCGAATGCGCCGATATCGACGAGGCACTGGCATGGGCCAAGAAGGGTGCCATCGCCTGCGATGTGCCCGGCGAAGTGCGCGAGCTTCTATTCTTCCCGGCTCCGGAACCAGCAGCGGGATAGCCCGGCCGCTGTCCCCGCATCAATGGCGGCGGATGCATGGAGCAGAATTTGAATTCAGCACCCGTCGATGAAAGAATGCGCGCGCTTTTGAACGCTAATTGAGGAGCCTCCAGATGAAGAGTTTTGATCAATCTCGGACCGCGGCGCGCATCAGTGGCAGCCTGCTCGTGCCTGTCCTGATCGTCCTGTCGATCTTCACTTGCGCGCAGTCAACTGCATCGGCGGCCACGAAGACTTGTGAGAGTCTGGCCCAACTTGCGCTGCCAAACATGAAGATAACCTCGGCGCAAACAGTAACCACCGGGGAACTAACCTTGCCAGGAAGGACCACCAGCATTAAAGGACTCCCGGCTTTCTGTCGCGTCGCGGCTACGCTGACTCCTTCAGCCGACTCAGACATCCGTGTCGAAGTCTGGTTTCCGCTGAGTGGCTGGAACGGCAAATATCGGGGTCAGGGAAACGGTGGATTCGCCGGAGCAATCTCGTTCGATGCGATGGTGGCGGCGATCAAGCTTGGTTATGCAACCGCCGGCACCGACACCGGTCATACCGGCGGCGCGGACGCCAAGTGGGCGTTGGGCCATCCGGAGAAAGTGATCGATTTTGGGTGGCGCGCGATTCACGAAATGACCGTCGCGGCAAAAGCCATCATTCAGAATTTCTACGGCGAGCTGCCTAAACAATCTTACTTTTCCAGTTGCTCGGACGGTGGCCGCGAAGCGCTGATGGAGGCACAACGCTTCCCGACGGACTACGACGGCATCATCGCCGGGGCGCCCGCCAATTATTGGACACGCCTGCTCACGGCGGCGATATTGATGCAATCGGTTACGCTGAACGGCGACAGCTATATTCCGGCGACAAAGCTGCCCGCAATCACCGCGGCGGTGATGATCGCCTGCGACGAGCAGGACGGCCTCAAAGACGGCCTGCTTAGCGATCCGCGCCAGTGCCAATTCGATCCGTCGGTTTTGATCTGCAAGGGAGCAGATTCGGCCTCGTGTCTGACTGAAGCGCAGGCGCGGGCCTTGAAATCGATTTACGCCGGCGTCCCGTCGTACTTTCCAGGCTTCAGCCGGGGTTCAGAAGATTCGGGTTGGAACCAGTGGATTACTGGCGCCCAGCCGGGCCGCAGCGCCGGGTTCTTCTTCGGCTCTCAATTCTTCACCAACATGGTTTACGAAAAGGCCGACTGGGACTATCACACGTTCAACTTTGCTGAAGGCAGCAAGCTCGCCGAAAGCAAGACGGCCGCGGCGCTCAACGCGATCGATCCGAATCTCAAACCATTCAGGACGCGCGGCGGCAAGCTGGTTCTCTATCATGGTTGGGACGATCCGGGGATTCCCGCGCTCAACACGATCAACTACTACGAGAGTGTGCGCGCGCGCCTGGGCCAACGCGACAGCGAATCTTTCATGCGTTTGTTTATGGTGCCGGGCATGTCGCATTGCGGCGGCGGCCCGGGTCCGAATGTTTTTGGTCAGGCCGGCGCGGCAAGTTCGGACGATTCTGAGCACAATATTTATCGCGCTCTGGAACAATGGGTGGAAAAGGGCGTCGCGCCTGAGCAGTTAATTGCGACCAAGTACAAAGACGATCGAAACCCGACGCAGGGAGTGAAGATGACGAGGCCTTTGTGCGCCTATCCCAAGGTGGCGAAATACAAAGGTTCAGGCGATCCGAATGACGCAGCGAATTTCGTCTGTGCAGTGCCAGGGAAGTAGGGGCGGCCCTTTCGTTCCGGTTCCCGGCCTTGAAGGGTGATTACATATTTGACGGACCATTCTTTTGGCTCTGGCAGAGCCAATGCGGCAATCGCGTCAAGCCTGGGCTAAAGCTGATATCTGCCAGTTCGCTAATCCGAACTTCGACGCGATGAGCCACGGCTTTTTGAGTCGCAGAAAAGAAGGAGCAATCAAATGAAATACCTTTGTTTGGGCTACTACGACAAAGACAAGTTCGACGGCATGACCGAGAGCGAGCGAAACGCCATGTTCGACATGTGCTTTGATTACGACGACCATCTTCGCGCCAATGGGCACTGGGCTGGTGGGGAAGGGCTTCAGGGTCCGGAAACCGCTTTAACCCTGTCCAGGAAGAACGGCGAAGTGACCACGACAGACGGTCCTTATGCGGAAACCAAGGAACAGCTCGGCGGCATTCTCGTGCTTGAGGCGAGGGACATGAATCATGCTGTACAACTCATGGGCCGGCATCCAGCGGTCACGTACGGCAACATTTTCGAGATTCGACCAGCGGCGGACCTCAGCGAAATAGCGAAGGCGAGTGAACAGCGGCGGCGGAACGGATAACTCTCGATGACGATGCAATGAAGACGAAAAGAAACAGCGCCGAAGGCGCGTTCTTTAGTAGCCACGGCCGTAAGGCCGTGGGTGGAAAGGCATAGATAAATTGAGGCCCGTCAGGGGCCGGCATTCTCATGATTTCCGTTTGCATACCGCACCTTCGGCGCTCGGAATGCTTACTTCCACTGCCACGGCCTTACGGCCGTGGCTACTAAATGACGGTCCTCCGGACCTTGAGGGTTTTCCGATGAGAAGTGCGTCAAGTAGATAGTCTCCGAAAGATTCCTTTTAGTCGATCTGGCCACCTCGCTCGCTCGAGCAAGTCACCAAACCAAGTTCCCGACTGGACCATCGGATGGGAAAATCTGCTGCCAACCTGCGTGGATTCTCGCAGATTGACCTGACCTGACTTCCACCGTCACTCGAGATTCCCGAGTTTTCTTAAGGTTTTCGTCACCAGGGCCGCGGCCTGAGGATTGCTCCTCCATGGACGGCGATTTTGAAAGTGAATTTCAAAGTTGGCCGAAAATCGGAGGTAAGGACATCGCTGATGACGCTCGATTCAATTCCCAACAATGTGACGGCGAGGATTTCGTCGGTGGATGTGCGCGGTGCGCATGGACTTCGACTGATGGAAATGGGGTTGGTGCCCGGCGCGCCGGTTCGCCTCGTTAAAGCGGCGCCGCTCGGCGATCCGATTCAGATTTGCATTCACAATTATCACCTCGCGTTGCGCCGCACCGAAGCCAGCGCGATCGAAGTTACGATCAATTCGTAATTCCAGCCGCGAAGTCGCCCGATTCAATGAGCGCAGTCTTGAACACCCTTTCCCTTCCTGAACACGTGCCGCTGTCTGTTCCGCGGACGGCTAGACCATTGACGGTCATCGTCGCGGGAAATCCAAACGCAGGCAAGACGAGCCTTTTTAATTCACTCACCGGCTTGCGGCAGAAAGTCGCGAACTACCCTGGCGTCACGGTCGAAAGCAAGTCAGGAAACTGGTTCATTTCTGGAAACGGGCCGACCGTTCGGCTAGTCGATTTGCCGGGGCTGTACAGTCTCGACGCTACCTCGCTGGATGAAAAAATCGCCAGCGAGATTTTGCTCGATGGAAGCGCGACGAAAGCCGACGCGATCATCGTGGTAGCCGATGCAACCAACCTCATTCGCAATCTTTATCTGGCCATGCAGTTAATCGAAACCGGCCGGCCAATCGTGCTGGCCCTGACCATGGTCGACCTGGCTGAACGCGCGAAGCTGAAGATCGATCTGGCCAAGTTAAGTGATGAGTTAGGGGTCCCGGTCGTCCCCATTGTGGCGAAACAACGCCGTGGGTTGAAACAGCTGGGCCAGGCGGTGTTGGATGTTGCCCTTCGCGGCGCGCAACCGTCGATCGACGTCAAAGCTAATCGCGACTCGAGCCCTCAGAACAATCACTCGAGGCTCATTCAAAGGTATGCGCGAATTGAGCGGATCGTGTCCGACGCAGTCGAGACCAGGACCGAGGATGGACCAGACATTAGCGAGCGCATCGATCGGTTTGTCACCCACAAGTTTCTTGGGCCGGTGATTCTCTTGCTGGTAATGCTGCTCGTATTTCAAGCGATCTTTTCGTGGGCCAGCCTGCCGATGACTCTGATTGACCATCTGTTCAGCGGCCTGGGCAATGTCGTACGCGCTAATTTACCGCCGGGGGTCTTTACCGATCTTCTGACCGACGGCATTATCGCGGGCGTTGGCGGCGTTATCGCTTTTCTCCCGCAGATACTTTTGCTTTTCCTCTTCATCTCGCTGCTGGAAGACAGTGGCTACATGGCCCGCGCGGCGTTTCTGATGGACCGATTGATGCGCGCAGTGGGTCTTCATGGTAAGGCGTTCGTGCCGTTGTTGAGCAGCTTCGCATGCGCCGTCCCGGGCATCATGGGGACGCGCACGATCGAGAGCCCGAAGGATCGTATCGCCACGATCATGATCGCGCCGTTCATGAGTTGCTCGGCACGTCTGCCGGTCTACACTTTGATAATTGCGGCATTCTTTTCCGGCAAGACAGTGCTCGGCGTCGTTTCACTGGGGGCCGTGATCATTCTGACGATGTACTTGTTGGGAATTGCAGTGGCCATCGTGGTTGCCTCGATTTTGAAGCGGACAATCTTAAACGCGCCGACACCGCCTTTTGTCATGGAGATGCCGCCTTACCGGCTGCCGAACTTCGGCAACGTGGCGCAGGCGCTGCTGACCCGCTCGACTGTGTTTCTGAAGCGCGCCGGCACCGTCATCCTTGCGATCTCGATTTTGCTTTGGGCGCTGATGGCGTTCCCCAGGAGTTCAGCGCCGCAATCCAAAACAGCTGAGGGTGCAGTTCAGATTGAAAATAGTTTTGCGGGTCGCGCGGGTCGTTTGATCGAGCCGGCAATTAAACCGCTCGGTTTCGATTGGAAGATTGGCATCGGTCTTATCTCATCGTTCGCCGCGCGCGAGACGATCATCTCGACACTCAGCATCGTCTACAACGTCGGCGAAGGTGCGGACAACAAGTCTGCTTCGTTGGTCGATACGCTTCGCAATGCCAGGCGTGCGGACGGGACTCCGATTTGGACGCCGCTGACCGGCGTCTCGCTAATGATCTTCTTTCTGCTGGCGTGTCAATGCATGTCGACGGTCGCCGTAGTTCGTCGCGAAACAAATTCGTGGCGTTGGCCGCTCTTTATGATGGGCTACATGCTGGTGCTCGCTTACGTGGCGTCGTTGGTGACGTTTCAGGGTGGGCGATTACTTGGCTTTGCCTGAACTTCGATGGCTAATTCGCAATCCATCGCTGTTGTCCTGGTCCTCTTGATCGCGTCGGCTTACGTAGTCAGGCGCGCATGGTTACGAGTGCGATCAGTGTTGAGGCCGAAAACGATGAATGCTTCCTCGTGCGCCACGGCCTGCGGGAGCTGTGGCCCATCAAGACGTTCCTGGACCCACTCAATCAATACGTAGTCTTGGGGATCAAACGAGCAACTGAAGCTGGGAGCGCGGGCGCCCCCGCCCGCACCGTTCGCAAACCAACGCCCCTCATTCAAGGTAGTCGACACGTCTACACTGGCGCTTTGAGCTCGAAGCGGGCGAGGGCGCCCGCGTTCCCAGCATCAGGCGCCAGTTCTCAGTTCACTCGTCACCATCAAAGCAGGTGTAACAAACTCGCTTGATCGCTTCGTAGCTGATTAGTTCAACCTCAGGCGTCAGGTAATCTGCTTGCGCGCGTTCTTCGCGCAATAAATCGGTCGTCAGATATTTCTTGTTGTCATCAGGAAAGACAGTCGTGATGATGGCGTCGCCGCCCATTTCATCCTGAATTTTCAGCGCGCCGATAAAATTCGCGCCGGAGGAAATCCCGACGCCGAGACCTAAGCTCGCCGCGAGTTTCTGGGCCATCAGAATAGCGTCGCCGTCATTCACGCTGACCACTGAATCAAGCTGCTCGAGTTCCAGAATCGCAGGGATGAACTCGTCAGAGATTCCCTGAATGCGGTGGTGGCCAACTTTGTGTCCGGTTGAAAGCGTCGGCGATTCGGCGGGCTGCAACGGATGAATTTTGACTGACGGATTCCGTTCGCGCAGATACTTCCCCACACCCATGATCGTGCCGCCGGTGCCGACACCGGCGATGAACGCGTCGGGTCTGATCGATTGAAAATAGAGTTGCCACCAAATCTCGGGCCCGGTCGTTTTGGCGTGAGCTTCGACGTTCGCTTCGTTGGCAAACTGGGAAGGCAGAAAAATATGTGGCTGATGCTCAGCCAACTCCTCGGTCATGCGGATGCTGCCGACAAAGCCACCCTGATCGCGGCGCACGGGAATGATCTTCGCGCCGAGACTCTTGATCAATGAGACGCGTTCCTGCGACATCCAATCGGGCATGAAGATCGTAACCTGGTGGCCCAGCGCGCGGCCGATCGCAGCGAAGGAAATTCCGGTGTTGCCGCTCGTCGCTTCGGCAATCGTGTCCGCGGGATCGATGAGACGCTGTTGATAGGCCTTCTTCAAAATATGAAAGGCCATGCGATCCTTGATGCTGCCGGTAAGGTTGAGATGTTCGGCCTTGGCGTAGATGACGCGCTGTCTGCCGCGATATAAAACGTGAATCGCCAGCAGCGGTGTGTTGCCGATCATGTGCTTCAGCGCTTTGCAGCGTGCCGGCACCGGCGCCATCTCGACGCCATCACCCGTCGTGACTTTTGGGATACGGCAAAGTTGCTGGAGAACTGAAGTTTGATCTTCCACTGATGAAAATTGTAGGGGCAGGGCTTGTCCCTGCCCGGTCTTTGACTACGCGCGGGCAGGGACAAGCCCTGCCCGTACCGAACCTGCCCGTACAGAAATCGATTCGTCCGCCAGTTGCTGACAGTCAAGGCAAAGAGACGCGGCCGGGTCGGCGTGGAGCCGCGGCGCGCCAATTTTTTGTGCGCAGTCACCGCACACGCCATAACCCCCGTCGAGCAATCGATCCTGCGCGTCGTTTAATTCGCGCAGCCGGTCCTCGAGCAGGTTGCGATGGCGCCGTTGCAAATGCTCTTCCGCCTCGTCCCAGGGTTCGCACTCGTTGGAAGTTGCCGCGTCATGGCGCAATGGTCCATCTGCGGTGATTTCGTGTGCGATGCTTTCTTTCTCAGCTTGTAGTAACTCCCACAGCTCGCCGGGAAACAGCGACTCGCCCAAGCCTTCGACAGTTTGAAGTAGAACCCCTTCCATGATCACACCTCGTGTTTCAACTCGATTGAAAAAGGCAAAGCGATCCTGAGCAAGAGGCGTTCCCGCAATCGCCGTGAAAGAAACCGCCGTTTGTTCGGTTTGACGGCCGCCGGGGTTGCGACGTTTCGCATGAAGGCTGCGAAACTTTCCGCAAGTGACCGCAATCACAGGGCCGATTTGTTGGCGATCCAGGCGAGGTTAATCGGCACAAGCGTTGCTCAGTTTGGGACGTGCCCTGCACTGAATCCCGATATGAAGAGGAGATCGTTATGAAGAGTCTATTGTTACTTGCCACGCTGCTGTGCGCCGTTGCGTTGAGCAGCACTGCTGTAGTCAGCAAGGCAGCGAATCCAGTCAAAAAGCAGAAAGCCACCGTGCTGTTCAATGAGCCGGTTACGTTGATGGGCGTCACGCTTAAGGGCCAGTACCTGTTCGTGCACGACGACGCAGCGATGGCCCGCGGCGAAGCCTGCACGTTCGTCTACAAAGGCGATGCCGCGATTGCCAGCAAGCTGGTGGTCTCGTTCCATTGCATGCCGACCCAGCGTCTGAAGGTTAATAGCTTCATTGTGCGGACCGAACTAATCGCCGGCGTTAATCAGCTAAAGGAATATCAGTTCGACGGCGACACTGAAGCGCACATGGTGCCGGCGAAATAAGCGCGAGCAGCGGTGTCAGAACCGGGAGCGGTGGCGACCGGATCAAGACCAACGTGAATGTTCTTTGGTGCGCTTCGCTAGTCTCCGGACTTCTGATGTGGGCCGATAGCGATACGCAAAATAATAATTCACGGTTGCGTGGTTGGTCCCGTCGCTACCGCTCCGGATTCTGACACGTTGCAGAAAGTGAGACAGTAAATGAGCGGCAACACGCTGACGATTACCGATAACCGCACCGGCAAGCAATACGAACTGCCGATTGAGAACGAGACCATCAAAGCCATCGACTTGCGCAAGATCAAAGTCAACGACGATGATTTTGGCTTGATGACTTACGACCCGGCGTTCATGAACACCGCGTCCTGCAAGAGCCGGATCACCTTCATCGACGGGGACCAGGGCATCCTCGAATATCGCGGATATCCGATCGAGGAACTCGCCGAGAAGAGCACTTATCTTGAAGTCGCTTATCTCCTGCTGCACGGCGAACTGCCGACAGAGCCTCAACTGAAGGAGTGGATCTGGCACATCACGCACCATACCTTCATCAACGAGAATATTAAGCAGGTGATGGACGGTTTTCACTACGATGCGCATCCGATGGGCATGTTCATCGGCACGCTCGGAGCGCTGGCTACTTTTTATCCGGATGCGAAGGACATCTTCAATCCCGAGTCGCGGCGCAAACAGATCTACCGGCTCGTGGCCAAGGTGCCGACGATTGCCGCGTTTGCCTACCGGCATCGCGTGGGAATGCCGTACGCGTATCCCGACAACGATCTGAGTTACGAAGGCAACTTCCTCAACATGATGTTCAAGACGACAGAGTTGAAGTACGAGCCGAATCCGGCGCTCGAACGCGCGCTGTCGATCCTCTTCATTCTGCACGCCGACCACGAACAAAATTGCAGCACGAATGCGATGCGCAGTATCGGCAGCGCGCACACTGATCCGTTTTCATCTTTGGCCGGAGCGGCGGCGGCCCTGTATGGACCGCTGCACGGCGGCGCCAACGAGATGGTCCTGCGCATGCTGCGAGAGATCGGCTCAGTCAAAAATATTCCGGAATACGTGAAGCGGGTGAAGGCCGGCGAATTTCGGCTGATGGGCTTCGGCCATCGTGTCTACAAGAACTATGACCCGCGCGCGCGCATCATCAAGAAAGCGGCTTACGACGTGTTCGAAGTGACCGGCAGGGATCCGCTGTTGGACATCGCGCTCGAGCTCGAAAAGATTGCGCTCGAAGACGACTACTTCGTCAAGCGCAAACTTTATCCGAATGTCGATTTCTATTCGGGGATCATCTACCAGGCAATGAAATTCCCAGTCGATATGTTCCCGGTCCTGTTTGCGATTCCGCGCACGGCCGGGTGGCTGGCGCAGTGGTCGGAAATGCTCGACGACCCGGATCAAAAAATAGCGCGGCCGCGGCAGGTTTATCTGGGCGCGCGGGCCAGTGCGTATGTGCCGATTGCAGCGCGCGACGGCCAAACCTCAACAGCGAAAGTGTGAATTTATGAGTACGCCAACTCTCGCGCCAGCAGCACCAGTGTCGGAAGCGGCGCGGTCGGGTTTCCGCGGTCATCAAATACTTGACCATCCATTGCTGAACGAAGGCAGTGCCTTCAGCGAAAGCGATCGCCAGCGACTTCGTCTGCTCGGTTTGCTGCCTTATCACTCTTCGACGATCGATGAGCAACTGATCCGCGTCTATGGAAATTATCAACGCAAGAGCAACGACCTGGAGCGATACATTTTCCTGACGGCGCTGCAGGATCGAAACGAGACGTTGTTCTATCGGCTGCTGCAAAAGCACATCACCGAGATGATGCCGATCATCTACACGCCCACCGTCGGCGACGGATGCCGGCGTTACAGTCACGTATTTCGCCGGCCGCGCGGTTTGTACGTCTCTTATCCTTACCGCGACCAAATTGCTGAGCTGCTCGATAACGCGCCGAATTCAACCGTCGATGTGATCGTGGTGACCGACGGCGAGCGCATCCTCGGTCTGGGCGATCTCGGTGTCGGCGGAATGGGAATTCCCGTGGGCAAGCTCTCGTTATACACGCTGTGCGCGGGTATTCACCCGGCCACGACGCTGCCCATCATGCTCGACGTGGGCACCGACAATCGTGATTTGCTGAACGATCCACTGTATCTCGGTTGGCGGCACGAGCGCGTGCGCGGCCAGGAATACGACGACTTCATCGAAGCTTTCGTCCAGGCAGTGACGAAGAAGTTTCCGAATGTGCTGCTGCAATGGGAAGACTTTTCGAAACACAACGCGCCGCGGATCCTCGAGCGCTATCGCGATCGCCTGTGTACCTTCAACGATGATATCCAGGGAACCGGTGCGGTCACGGTTGCCGGGCTGCTGGCCGCCGCCAAGGCGATGAAGACGAAACTCTCGGACCATCGCGTGGTCATCCTGGGCGCAGGATCTTCCGCGACCGGCATTTCAGATCAGATAGTCGCGGCCATGCACGTAGAGGGGGCTAGCGCAGAGAAGGCAAAGAAATCGATTTGGCTGATCGACAGCAAGGGCCTGGTGCACGACGGTCGCGAGACTGACGAACCCTTCAAAAAGAAATACGCACAGCCGGTGGCCCAGACGAGTGACTGGCAAGTTGAGAATCGCGCGCAGATCAGTTTGAGCGATGTCGTGCGGAACGTTCACCCGACGATTCTGATCGGCACCTCTGCACAGCCCGGCGCGTTTACCGAAGAGATCGTTCGGGAGATGGCGAAACACGTCGAGCGCCCGATCATCTTTCCGTTATCGAATCCCACTTCAAAATGTGAAGCGACACCGAGCGACCTTCTCAAATGGACTGATGAACGAGCATTGGTCGCGACTGGCAGTCCTTTCGATCCCGTACCGACCAGCCGCGGCCCGGTAACAATCGGCCAATGCAACAACTCGTTCATCTTTCCCGGCGTGGGTCTGGGAGTTATTGCCTCTGGAGCGAAACGGGTCACTGACGCGATGTTCGTGGCCGCAGCTCGGGTCCTGAGCATGTTTGCGCCGGCGATGTCAGACGCGACCGGCGCTCTCTATCCGCAGCTCGAGCAGGTGCGCGACATCTCGCGGAGCGTGGCCCTGGCGGTGGCAGTCGAGGCCCATAACGCGAACCTCGCGCGCATCAGCGATCTGGATGACTTGGCGCAAAACATAGAAAGAAAGATGTGGCAGGTCGATTACTAGGCGAGAGTCCCGATCCGCACCGGGGCGCTGAGCAAAGTTTCGCATGGGTTGAGTAAAAGACCACTTGAAATCACAGTTGAGCGCGCAATCCGTCGAACTATTCGGATAAAACGACATCGGCACAATCATTGCTCAATCACCAGCGAGGTGCAGAGATCCCGATCCCTGTTGCAGCTATGAGAATCCAACGCATTCTTTGTCCAACCGATCTCACCGCCGATTCAGACGCTGCGTTGCGTTACGGCGCCACGCTGGCGCGTGCCTATGACGCGCAACTCGTACTCATGTATTGCGATCCGGGCTCGTCGGCGGCTAGTGTCGTTGCCAATCCCGACGTGGTCCTCGACGCGACGCTGCGCCGGCACGCCTCGGCCAGTGAGATTGAGCGCTGGCAATGGCAAACCAAAATCGTAAAGTGCGATGACCCTGGTGATTGCATCACGCGCGAGTCCTCGCGTTATGGCGCGGATCTAATCATCATGCGTTCGCGCCGTCGCCCGCATCGGGCCGCTTTGCTTGGCTCAGTGGCCGAGTCGGTCAGCCGCACCGCGCCCTGTCCGGTGATGGTGGTCCATTCTGACGAGCGTGATTGGATTGACGGCGCCGGCGGCGAAATTGGTTTGCGGCGCGTATTGGTGGCTTTCGATTTCTCGGACCACTCTGAGCAGGCGTTGAAGCTTGGCCTGCTGGTGGCCCAGGAATATCAGGCCGAACTTCATCTCCTGCACGTCTTGCCGCCCTTCACCGTGGCCGAGCCGGAAATTTCGTGGTACCCGCTGGGCAGCGAAGGTGTCTATCACAAAGCCGCGCGCAAACTACAAAAGGCCGTGCCCGACGAGGCGCATCTCTGGTGCAAGATCAAAAACGTGGTGAGCGAAGGTCAGCCGTATCGCGAAATCATTCACTACGCGGAAGAGAACGAAATCGATCTGGTTTGCATCGGCGCGCAGGGCGCAGGCTTTGGCATCCTTGCCCTGTTCGGATCGAACGTCGATCGCGTGTTGCGCCAGGCGCCGTGTCCGGTGCTCGTGGCGAGACCGCTCAAGCATCTTCGTCGGGCGCCGGAAATTACCGAAAGCAGAGTTGTGTCACGACCCGAAGCGGTTGCGACGGGCAGCGGGCTTTCGCTCCAATTGACTAACAAATTGGGTTGATGCTCGCGGGCGCCGATTGATCCGTACCCCACGTGGAAAATGATCACGTGGGGCTGTTCCTACTCCCGGCCGCGCCTCAGCGGCAAACGCCGACCACATTCCCCGCATCAATTAGCCGGACCCGAGTTCCATTTTCGCAAGCGCCAGCTCTCGCGCACGTTCAGTTATTGCGTCTGCTCGACGCAACACACTTTCGCTTCTGGAGGCCAAGCCAATGAAACACATTCTCCTTTTAGTCCTGATCTGTTCACTTTCACTCAACTCGTTCGCGCAAACGCGTCGCCGCGCCGCGGTCGAGCGCCGCGCGGTCCCGGCACAGACGTCCGCCAGAGGGGCGAGTCAGACACTGCCGATTCGCCGCGTGATTCTCTACAGCAACGGTGTCGCTTACATCGAACGTCGCGGCCCGGTGACGGGTCACGCCGAAATCGATCTGTCATTCAAACAATCGCAGGTCGATGATGTCCTGAAATCGATGGTCGTGCTCGACCTTGGTCAGGGACGCATCGGCGCCGTCAGCTACAACTCGAGCGCGCCACCGGCCGCGCGGATGGCCGACATCCCTTTTTCGATTCAAGCCGGCACTGAGAACGAAAGTAACGGCGGGCTCGCCGGTGTGTTGAGTCAACTGCAAGGCGCGCGCATTGTGGTGTCAACCGCCAGCCGTACGGCCAGCGGATCGATTTTGACGATCGAGGAACGCAAGGCACAGATCGATGCGAACAAGCCGGCGCAGATCTCGCACCTGCTGGTGATCGCTTCCGAAGGCGGCGAATTGATGAGCTTCGATCTCGCTGACGTGCGATCGATCAAGCTGGTGGACGAAGGGACGCGACGGGACGTGAGCGAATTTGCGAACGCCACGGCCTCAGCCCGCCGGCGCGACGCGAAAACCATCGTAGTGACGTCCGACGGCGCCGGTTCGCGCGAGATGCTGGTGAGCTATACCGTGGCCGCGCCGATATGGAAGACGACTTATCGCGTGGTGCTTGATTCCAGCGGCAAACCTTTTTTCCAGGGCTGGGCCATCGTCGATAATGTCAGCGACGAAGACTGGACCAACATTTCGCTCTCGCTGGTTTCCGGCTCGCCGGTTTCCTTCATTCAGCCAATTCAAAAACCCTTCTATCGTTATCGTCCCATCGTGCCGATGCCCGATGACTTGAAGCTCAATCCGCAAACCTATGAACCTGGCGAGGGTATCGGTCCCAGCAGTGGCGCGACGAACCTTCGGAAGGACGGCGCAAACGAAACCGTTGCGGTAAGTAACAACGGAATAGGATTCGCTCAAAGAAGTATTCAAACACTACCGGCGAACAATCGAGCGGTGCAGGGCCTGCAGAGCCTTTCGCCGGCGACTTCGAACAACTATGCCTTTTCGGGCGGCGCCGCCAACGTTACCAGCCTCAGCGACGCGATCACTCGACCCGACTCGGGAGTCGAGGCAGCGGCCACCGGCGCCGAAGTCGGGGATCTTTTCGAATACAAAATCGACCAGCCGGTCACGGTGCCGCGCGATCGTTCGGCGTTAATTCCCATTCTGCAAACGCGGATGGAGGGTGAGCGCGTGTCGATTTATAACGAAGGCACTCGTCGTGATCGCGCGATGGGTGGAATGTTGCTCAAGAACACTTCACCGTTAACGTTGGAAGGCGGCGCCATGACTGTAATCGATGGCGACGCATACGCCGGCGAAGCTTTGATGGAACGCCTCAAGCCCGGCGAACAGCGATTGATTTCGTTCGCGCTCGACCTGGGCACGTTGGTCAATTCCACTTTGAAAGAAGATCGCGCGCCTACGTTCATGGTGCGCGCCGTCAATGGCGTGTTCCAGGCCCATTACTATCAGACTCTGCGCAAGGTCTATACGCTGGTGAATCAGACGGACAAGCCGCGCGTGATGTTTATCGAACATCCAGTGCGGCCGGATTGGACGCTCAGCGACGATACGGCCAAGCCCGACATCAAGACCGCGCGGTATTACCGTTTCCGCGTGCCGCTTGAGCCGCACCAGAAAATCGAGCTGCCGGTCACCGAACGCCGCGCGCTGATGGATAGTTACGCGCTGACTAATTTCTCACGTCCCGATCTCGAGCTGTTTATCTCGCGGAATTACATCGATGCGACGACGCGCTCACAGTTGGAAAAGATTCTCGATCTCAAGAGCAGGATGACGGCGACTGATGCGCGCATCGATTCGATCGACAAAGAGGTCAGCGACATCGGCGAAGACCAGAGCCGCTTGCGCGACAACATCAAAGCTTTGACGGCGACCGCGGAAGCGAAGCAATTGATTTCGCGTTATGTCGCCAAAGCCGACACACAAGAGACCCGACTGGAGCAATTGAATAAGGACAAGCAATCACTCCAGGGCGAGCGGGTGAAACTGCAGTCTGATTTGGAAGGTATGATTCGCGGGTTAGCGATCGACCGGCAACTCGAACGGTGAAGAAGGGATCGAAAAACCAATCGTTTAGAATCCGCACTTGTGCGGACGCCGCCGGACAAGTCCTGCCTCTAAACGATTAATAAAATCTCTGAGGTAATCTCAATAAAAAGTTTTTAATGTAATCTGCGGACAAAACGCGGTGAATCAGGCTCTTGCCCACTTGGCTGGCCCATGATCGAGCGTTCCCTGGATTTTGCCGAGCAGTAACGGCAGATCGAGCGGCTTGTCGAAGACCTCTGTGCAGCCGGCCGCGAGCGCGTCTTCCTTCACGTCGTGCGTCGCATAGGCGCTGATCGCGAAAATCGGCGTCCGTGAAAATGCGTGACGCTCGCGCAACTGGCGCGTCGCTTCGATGCCATCAAGTTCGGGCATCGCCAAATCCATCAGGATTAGATCGGGACGGGAGCGGTTGGCTTGCAGGACGCCTTCTTTGCCGTCCTGTGCCTCGACCACTTTGTATCCCTTGGCTCGTAACCACGCCGCGAGCAACACGCGATTGTCGATGTAGTCGTCGACAACCAGGATCGTAGAAGAAACTTCAGCCATCGGGATAACCTCCGTTGGGGGCCAGTCTTCAAACCGACCCGCTGAGCGATCAAGAAGCGCGAAATACAAAGATAGAGACATAGCCGACCACAAACCGTGGCAATGATTTGATGTTTAGGTTGCAGTTCTCTTGCGGAGACACTCTGGGAGCGCGGGCATCCTTGCCCGCATGAGCGCGAAAGCGCGAACAAGTACTGCACGCTCAAGCGGGCAGGGCGCGCTCCAATTGAGAGGACTATTGCGTCCGGATAATCAGGAAAGCCATCAGCGAACTGGCTAGTGCGAGGGCTGCTCCACAAATGATGACTCGCCGAAAACCACTGACAAAACACTCGTCGATGGCCTGCTTGATTGAATCTCTCGTCGTTTGATCGATATTGGAGGGTAATTCCGCGGCCGCCAATTTCATGCGCTGGTTGTTTAGTGCTTCACGGACCTCGGGTTTGACCGTCAATTCATTGAGGCGGCGATTAAGGCAGTTGCTGAAGGCGTAAAACATGATCAGGCCCAGCACTGCGATGGCCAGCAATCCGGCGGTGCGCGAGACCGCGTTGTTAATGCCGGAGGCAATGCCGGCGCGATTCTCGCGGACGGAATTCATGACGGTCGTCGTCAACGGAGCAACGCTCACCGCCATTCCAAAACCCAGCACTACGATCGCGGGAAAGAAGGTCGTCCAATAATTACTGTTGGTACCGGGTCGCACGAAGAGAGCGAAACCGATGCCGGCGATGATTGGACCGATGACCAGCGGCAGCCGCGAACCATAGCGCTTCACCAAACCACCCGACCAGCGCGAGAGTCCGAACATGATCAGGATGAACGGCAACGAAGCGGCGCCGGCCGCCGTGGCCGAATACTTTTGCACCTGAATCAGATCGAGTGGCAGAAAGAAGAGTGTCCCCGACAGCGCCGCATAGAGGAAAAGTGTGAGCAGGTTCGCGCCCGTGAAGTTGCGCAAACGAAATAGTTGTAGCGGCATCATGGGGCTTGGGACTCGTGCCTCAACGAAAACAAAAAGAACGGCGAGGACGATGCCGACTGCCAGCGCAGCGATCACAATCGCGCTGTCAAATCCCAGGCGCGAAGACTCAATCAGGCCGAACACCACGCCGCCGAGGGATAGAGTCGCCAGGGCCGCGCCGATTAAATCAATTTTCCCCGCGTCTTCCCGGTCACGGCTTTCAGGCACGAACCGCACGACGACTACGATGACTGCCAGGGCCAGCGGTACATTCAGAAAGAAGACCGCGCGCCACGAAACGTGTTCGATCAACCAGCCGCCGAGCAAAGGGCCCAGCGCGGTGGTGATGGCCGTAGCTCCCGACCATGTACCGATCGCACGCCCTCGTTCCTTTTCGTTGAAAGTGGCGCTGATGATTGCGAGACTGCCAGGCACCAGCAGGGCTCCGCCGACTCCTTGCGCGGCGCGCGCGATAATCAGCTGATGAATAGACGGCGCCAGGCCACACCAGATTGAAGCGAGCGCAAATACCACGACGCCGATCGCGAAAATCTTCGCGCGCCCAAATCGATCGCCCAGCGAGCCGCCCAACAGCAACAAGGCAGCGAGGAAGAGCGTGTACGATTCGACGACCCATTGCACATCTGCGACATTGGCGTCGAGACTGGATTGCAGCGCCGGCAACGCCACATTCACCACAGTGCCGTCGATGAATACCATGCTCGAGCCAAGGATGGTGGCCGCGAGCGTCCAGCGGCGCTGCGAAAGCCCGCAGTCAGTAATCGCCGGTTTGCGCGAGCGCATCGCGCCATCGTCGCAAGGTGACCTGAGAAGGTTCATTGAAAACACATCCTCGCACAGAACCGCCGCGAATTTGGAGTCCGCCGGCAGGCGACGCGCTTTGGATGCCTTGTTTTATTTACGGCCGAGCAAGACCCACTGCCTCCAAAACAAAACGCCGCCCGCATTTCGCGGACGGCGCTGATGTAGGGGCAGGGCTTGTCCCCGCCCGTTCTAAATCTGTGGGCGGACGGGGACGAGCCCCGCCCCTACAGAACAAACTAGTACCGAATTCTCACACTGAAGCTCCCGCTGTTGTCGCTATAGTTATCGTCGTTCACTGCGAGAATCAGACGGCCATCCATGGGAACGCTCGTGGTCAGATTACTGCCAACCAAATACGGTGGGCTTAGTTGTCCGTTGGCCATCCGAATGTAGGCAATCAACGCACCCACGCCCGCGCTGGGAACCGGCCGCGCGTTGATACCCAAACCGCCGCTGCCTGCGCCGTCTGGCCCAACCTGACCAACTCTGGTGCCGGCGACGATTGTGCCGCTGGCGGAGATATTTATCGGCTCTCCGGCGCGCACATCGAGACGCGTATCCACGCCGCGCGAATTTCCGGGAACCTCGACGATGGTTTCACGCTGATTACGATTGCCGCCAGAACGATCGTTGTTATCGCGATCGCGCGTGCGAATTCCAGTCTCGCGATCGTCAACGGTATCGCGCGCCGTCAGGCTTCTCTCGCGTTTAATTTGCACATTGAATGCGCCGCGCGCGTCGGCGTACGAGCCTCGATTCGCGGTCAGAAATAGCCGTCCACTGCGATCTGCAGTGAACTCGCGATTGCTGCCGAGTTCGAGAATGGGCGAGCGCGCATCGTTTCCAATTGCCCCGATCAATTTGCCCTCCCCGGCGGTGGGCAGCGGCGCACTCGCATCTGTCGTTCGCAATCCGTCGGGACTGATGCGCGCACGACCCACAGTAATCACGCCGGTTGCGGAAACCTGCACGCGCTCGCCGCGACGCACGAACACGCCGCTGTCAATCCAATTCGATGCGAGCGTCACCTCTACATCTTTCGTTTCCCAACGCGCCTCTTCCATCGAACGGCCTTCGATTTCGATCCGATCGATTTCTTCCGGACGAAAATATTGCAGGTCGCCCTGGTTGTCGCGATTCCGCTGGATGTTTGAATCAGGATTCGCCGTCGAGTAACGATTTTCGACGCGGACCACGAAGCGGCCGTTAACAAAGCCGAGCAGCGTCCCGTGCACCGTGCGCCCGTCGCGCAGATAAAACGTGTCGGCGGCAGCAACGCTTACGGTAGCGATCACAATCGCCAAAGCAAGAATTATCTTTTTCATGTCTGTTCCTTTCGCCACAATTAGTTTCAGTGAACCATTCGAATGCTTCACTGTTTCGAAGGAGAGTTTTTGAGGGAAGCTATGGTAGTAGCTTAGATCGGGCCGTTGGTGAGGAGCAAGCCGGGTCAAGGCCAGGTCAAGCTACGAGCAGTGCCACTCAACCAGCGCGGGACAGGCCTGCCCCTCCGATCGCCAACAAAAACGAGGCTGCGGCCCAGAAAGGATGCGCAGCCTCGAGATCGAAAGCGTGCCCGAAGCGGGCCTCAGGGTATGGCAGCTGCGGCAGCGCGGCGCGATGTCGCGGCCGGCGCTTTGGTCAATTCATCCGCAATCTGATTTGCATCAAAGACCTTCCGCAGCACCTCGGTCATCGCCCGCACGTCAACTGAGATCGCCCGATTAACTGATTCATCATAGATGAAGTTGCCGACCAGCGATTGAATGTTGCCGTCAAAGATCAAGCCAATCAATTCGCCTTCCTTGTTCACCGTCGGCGAACCCGAATTGCCGCCGATGATGTCATCGGTCGAGACGAAGTTGAACGGCGTCTTTAAATCAATCGCCGATTTCTTTTCCATCCAACGCGGCGGCAGGTTGTACGGGAACTGATACTTGTATCCAGCCGCGCGATCGTACAAGCCGCCGAGCGTCGTGAATGGCGTCACCCGCTTACCGTTTTCCGTGTAGCCCTTGACGGTGCCGTACGAGAGGCGCGGCGTGAAGGTCGCGTCCGGATAGATCTTGGTGCCTTCCTGATCGAAACGGGCGCGGGCAATCTTTGCGTAGTTCGTGCGCTCAACCCCGGTGACTTCGTTTTCATAGCGCTTGCGAAGTTCGCGGGCCTTCGCGTCGATGGTCCGCGCCAGCACGATCATCGGATCGGTCGAAGCCTCGATCTCGGCGCGCGTTGCCGATGCCAGCTGTTTCCGATACGCAGCATCGTTCAGTTTCGAGCCGTCAATCAATTCAGCGGCCCGCGCGTCCGCCGTTTTGCCTTCCATGATCTGCTTGACCAGGGGATCGTTCGGCAAAAGCTCCATCATGTAACTCAACGAGTCCGCCAGCTTCAGCTTTTCAAGGTCGGCGACAAACGGCGCGTCAGCAGCCATGGCTGCCCGCACACCAGCCACGCGTGCTTCCGTGAATTCCGGTAGGCGCTCGGCGTTCGGTTTTTCCCTCTCAGCCGCGAGGCGTACGATCGCTCGCGCGTAGCCAAACAGCGAGGTATTAAATCCGCCCGCCAGATCGAAAATTCGCCGCTCGCGCGCGAAGGTCGCGTAGGTCGCGTGCGCTTTGCCAATTGCATCCCACGCGTCGCCGTACTGCTTTTGACGTTCAGCATCGGCGGCGATCCACTTTCTCAAGGCTGCTTCGTCGCGCGTCTTGCGATCCATCAGCGCTTTGTCCTTCAACCCGGCAATCTGTCCGCGATAAACCTTCAGACTGTTCTGGATGCTGTTCAATTCATTCTGCGCGAGACGCGTTTGCTCGGCACCCATTGCCATGTATTTCTTGAGCATCGCTTCGCGGTGTTCGAGCAGACGCAGAATGATCGGAATGCTGGTGTCGCGAAGTTCTTCAAGATGCGCCACCGTATTTAATCGCGCCGTCGATCCGGGATTGCCGATCACAAAAGCGAGGTCACCTTCTTTGGCGCCGGTGGTCGACCATTTGAAATAGCTGGCCGGATGGACCGGCTGATCATTTTCGTAGACCCGGACCAGGGCCATGTCGATGTTGAATCGCGGAAAATTGAAATTGTCAGGATCGCCACCAAAGAAGGCCGCCTGAAATTCGGGCGCGAAGACGAGACGCACGTCGGTGTATCGCTTGTAACGATAGAGATTGTACCGGCCGCCCTGGTAAAGCGTGACGACGTCCGAACGCAAGCCCGTGGCCTTCGTCGATTCAGCTTCGATCGCGGCGATCTCTTTGCGCCGCGCTGCGAGCGCGTCGGCGTCGGACATGCCCGCCGTGACGACGCCGTTGACCCGATTGGTCACGTCGTCGAGGCTGATCAATTCGTTCAGCTCGACGTTGGGAATCTTCATTTCGTCAGCCGGCGTGCGCGCGACGAAGCCGTCCTTCGCATAATCCTTCTGGGCCGTGCTCAACTCGCCGACAAAATCTTCGACGATGTGATAATTGGTCAGCACCAGTCCGTTGGGCGAGACGAACGAGCCCGAGCCGCCGTTGTTGAAGCGGACCGAAGCGAGCTGCACCTTCTTGAGCCATTCGTCGGTAACATCAAACCCGTACTTTTTCTTAATCTCTTCGCGCGGAATGTTATTAAAGGGCCACATGCCCTCGTCCATCGCGCTGATCGGCAGCGCCTGTAAACTGAAGAGCGCGACGATGACCGCGCACACAAATTTCCTGAATTTCATATTGACCTCGTTTTGATTGACGGTGAGGAGAAATGTTTAGAGCGTATGCCGTCCATTTTGGATGCCTGAAGCGTAGTGATGGTAAATGGTAACTCGTGAATAGGAAAGCGGCCACGCGGAGCCTCGCAGCCTGTTTACTATTTGCGATTTACTATTTACGATTCACGAACCGATGACCAACGAAGATATCGCGCGTCGATTCAACCAGATGGCTTCGCTCATGGAAGTTCGCGGCGAAGATCCGTTTCGGCTGCGCTCGTACCGGATGGCGGCCGAGGCGATCGAGACCTGGCCGGCGCCGATGGCCGAGATTGCCCGCGACCAGGGCCTGGCCGGCCTGCTCGAAATTCCCGGGGTCGGCAAGGCGCTCGCCGGCAAAATCGTCGAACTGGTCGAAACCGGCACGTTTGACGCCTGGGAGCGACTCACCGCAGAGACGCCCGCGACGGTGCTCGATCTTTTAGAACTTCCCGGAGTCGGTCCGAAGACGGCAGCCACTCTGCATCAGAAATTCAAGATTGCTTCGCTTGATGACTTGCGAACGTTTGCCGCCGGCGGCGGCCTGGAGATGGTCGATGGCATTGGTCCCAGGTCCGCCGAGCGAATCAAGGATTCGTTGAGCCGCCGTTAGCCATGCGCTGACCACCTTCGCGATAAAAATTTGACGCCTCGGATGGCCCGATATGGTTAATATGTCTTGCGCCCCCACGGCCGCTGTCCTACAATGCGTCCATCAGTTCGACTGCTAGGCGCGCCACAGCGTCTCCCCGCAACGATCGATTTGGAAGTTTCAGACTGTTGCTCCCGATAGAGTCGGAAGCACAGGAAGGTGGATCAGTGAAAGCGGAATTGTTTCCGTTTGCGATTCAACCGCGGTTGGCATTCATCGCGAAAAGATGTGCGATGTGTGCTTCCAAGTCCCTCGAACCATTCACATCTAATTTAGAGCCTGGGGGAAAACCATGAAGTCGCCTCGTCGTGCTGCATCCATTTTGATCGTTGCCGGGGTGTTCTGCGCTGCATCAATCGCTGTTACCACCCACTCACTCGCGCAAAAGAAACCGGACCAACAGAAACCCGATCAACCTGCCGAGAAGCCAACCCAGGATCCGCAGGCGAAAGAGTTGCTGACGGTCCAACCGGTGGCCACGCAAACACCAACTGATCAAGGCAAGAAGCCTTCGACTTCGACCAAAATCCAGTTGCCCGAAGGCGGCGTCGACGATAAGACCCCAATCATCACCAACACCGATCTGATCACTTTCAACGTTACCGTTACCGACATTTACGGGCGATTTGTTTCGGGCCTTAACAAGAGCGCCTTCTCAGTCGTTGACGAAAAGGCGCCGCAGGAAATCACTTTTTTCAGCGATGAAGACTCTCCGGTGTCGGTGGGCATTCTCTTCGACGTTTCGGGTTCGATGAGTGGCGATAAGGTCAGACGCGCCCGCGACGCGCTGGCCCACTTCATTCAAACCAGCCACGATCGCGACGAATACTTCCTGATTGGCTTCAATTCGCGTGCGCAACTGTTGATGGATCGCACGCGCGACGGCCAGGCGGTGCTCGACAAACTTACCTTCGTTCAGACCAAGAACAACACGGCTCTTTATGACGCCTGCTATCTCGGCGTCGAGCGCGTGCAGCGGGGCACGCACCAGAAACGCGCGTTGCTGCTGATCAGCGACGGTCAGGACAATAACTCGCGTTACACCTTCGGCGAATTGCGTCGCGTTTTGAAAGAGTCGGACGTGGTGCTGTACGCGATTGGCATCCTCGGCGGCAGCGACGTCGGCAGCTCGCTCGGCATGGAAGGCCAGGGCATTCTCGATGAACTGGCCGGCGTCTCAGGCGGCAAAGCTTTCTACCCGCGCAGCGGCGCTGAGATGGACGACATCTTCGAGCAGATCGCCCTGGAGCTGCGCCATCAATACTCGATTGGTTATAAGCCGAAAGACTTCACCACCGACGGCAAGTGGCACAAAATCAAAGTGTCGGTCCACGCGCCCAGGGGATTGCCAAAGCTATTCGTTCGTACGAAGGACGGATACTTCGCGCTCGCCAATCCGAAATAGTCTTGAAGCGGAGCGCGGGCATCTCTGCCCGCAAAGCCTGCGGAGCAAGCCGAATTCGCGCGCGGTTCGCACTCATGCGGGCCAGATGCCCGCGCTCCGTTAGAGCCGTCGCGCAACGCGACGCGCCTCCCCGGCATCTCTATCCCGATCAAAGTCTTGCCGCCTCCGAAAAAGGTTTGACATTGCACATTTATTCAGAGAAGGTTTATCAATAATGAGATTGAAGCAGTATCGTCCGTTATCGTCTCGCAGGGCCGCAATCCTGGCTGTCATATCCGCGTTTGCAGCTGTTTCGCTCCTGATTGTCGCGGCTGCAGTGGGGGCTTCAAACGCCCAGCAACCGGACGGCCGGGCGCGCCAGACGGGAACGGCAAATCCTTCGCCGACTGCGACGCCAGTCGAACAAACAGGACCCGGCCGAAAGATCGCGCCGCAATTGGGCGCGCCGCCGCCGGCGCCAATTCTGAGACCGAAGCCGACGCCGACACCCGATCCTAACGGGGCGGAAATCGATGCCGAGTCCCGTTTGACCATCAACACCGACCTGGTGACCTTGCACGTGCGCGTCATCGACCGGAACAACCGGCCCATCAACAACATCAGCAAGGCAGACTTTAAGGTGCTCGAAGACGGCGTGCCGCAACCAATCTTTTCTTTCACCGAGGAAGAGGTGCCGGTGATTTACGGCCTCGCGGTCGACACGTCGGGCTCGCTGCGGCCGCAGTTCGATTCTGTGATCAGCGCGGCCAAAACGATCATCAACAGCAATAAGAAAGGTGACGAGACTTTTCTCGAGCGCTTTATCAGCAGCGACAAGATCGAAACTATCCAGGACTTCACCGATAAGAAAGATTTCCTGATGGATGGGCTGGATCAGCTCTTCATCGAAGGCGGACAGACCGCCGTCATCGACGGTGTCTACCTGGCCGCCGGCCACGTCGCGGATTATAAGAACACTGCGAGTGACGATCGTCGTCGCCGCGCGCTGATCGTCGTCACTGACGGGGAAGATCGGCAGAGCTATTACAACGAGCAACAACTCTTCGCCCAGTTACGCGAAGAGGACGTGCAGATTTACGTTATCGGGTTTGTGAATGAACTGGACAGTGACCGGGGCCTGATTCGCAAGAGCTCGAAGGACAAAGCGGTCGGCCTCCTGAACCGTTTGGCGACCGAAACGGGTGGCCGCGCATTTTTCCCCCAATCGATTTCCGAGTTGCCGCAGATTGCCAACGAGATTGTGCGCGACCTGCGCACGCAATATGTGATCAGCTACGACCCGACCAACAAGACCCACGACGGATCGTATCGGGCGATCAAGGTGACGGTGAATCAGCCAGCCACCGGCGATCGACGAATTGCTCTGACGCGACCCGGCCGATTGGCAACCGCGAGTTCGAGCGCGGCCAAGCCGCCGGTTAAGACCGCGACTCCGGCAAACAACAACAGCCCGCGCCGGCCCTAAACCTAAAATGTCGTTCTCGGATTGTTTAGAGGCGGGCGTTGCCCGCCTCTTTTGATCTTGGGAAGATCGGCGGGCAACGCTCGCCGCTAAACAAATTACAGCTTATTCTGCGGGGGCTCGACTGCCTCGCGCAAGGTCTTCAGCGCGGCGTTGAGTTCATCCATCTGTACGTCGCGTTCACGCTGTTTGCGCACCAACTCTTCCAGCATCAACTCACTCTTTAGATTGACCTTGAAGTCCTGTTCTGCTGCCAGCCGATCTTTTTCGGCCGAGCGATTCTGCGACATCATGATGATGGGCGCCTGCATGGCCGCCGTCATTGAGAGCATCAGGTTCAGCAGAATGTAGGGATAAGGATCGAATTGCTTGCCGGTTACGGGGTCCCCCTTCATGTAATAGAGTATGAAGGTGTTCGCGATCATCCAGGCCAACAGGCAGCTTCCATAAATAAAGATAAAGGTCCACGAGCCACCGAACGAGGCGACCTTGTCGGCGACGCGCTGACCAAGGGTCGCTTGTTCGTCCATTTGCACATTGATATTTCGTGCGGCCCTCTGCGTCACCAGCAGATTTGTCTGCCGCATGCGCTGTGCGATCTCGCAAATGACGTCGACCGACGCGTCCGGATGTTCAATCAGAAATTTCTGAAAGTCGTCGCTGCTCAAGCGATGCAGATGAATGTCGGTGATGGCGGTGGCACTGCTCGATCTCTCGCCGCGATCCAATACCGCCAGCTCACCAAAGAAATCACCGGGCTTCAATTCAGCGAGCGTGACCTCTTTCACGTCTTGGTCGTAAATCCAGATGCGGACCGAGCCCTCTTCCAGAATGTAGAGCGCATCGCCGCGGTCGTGCTCGTTGAAAATCGTCGCCCCGGCTTTGTAATCGACCTGATCGATCTCTTCGGCCAAATGTTCAAGCTCGGCGGCGTCAAGTCGCTTAAAAAGTGGCACGCGCGACAAGCTCCGCGCCTCATCGCTCAAATTAGTCAGTTCTGGGGCCATTGAATCAGTCCTCTTCTTCTCATGAATATTTGGCTCTAGCCTTACATGCTTTCAAGACGTTCCAGCATTTGTTCGGTTACTGCAAATGGATCAGTCGGTGGCTCGTGGCTGCTGCGCTCGTCGACAGTTCTCACCAGTTTCATTACCGCAGCGCCCAGGTCGGCATCGTCTGAATTGATCTCGATATGATCGGGCGAATCGAAAGGCGTGATGAAAAGATAGCGTGGCACTCCGGCTTTGTTCAGCGGCGTCGCCGGACCGAGAATCAAAAGATTATTGTTCATCCGGGCGTAGCGATGCGCCGAACCGGCCTGACGCTCCCAATGCAGCGCGCCGCTCTCGGTCGAGCTTTCGATTTTCGAAATCAGGTTGCGCAGTTTTTCAGTTGTCGCCGGATTGCGAACCATTAAGCCTCCAATTGACCTCGATGCAATTCGCCGCAGAGTAGCATCTTTCGGAAGTGGTTGGGAATATGAAAAGAGAGAGGTAGGGTGAAGGGTAGTTCTCTAACTTGATGCACCTAAGAAGCCGTACCGTAAGACAGCGCCGAAGGCGCGTTAGTTAGTAGCCACGGCCGTAGGGCCGTGGTCAAAGGCATAGATATTGAGCCCGCAGGGGCCGGCATTCTCATGATTTCCGGCTGCATACCGCACCTTCGGCGCTCGTACTGCTTTTCTTGGACTCCCACGACCTTACGGCCGTGGCTACTAAATGACGGTCCTCCGGACCTTGAGCGTCTTTCGGATGAGAAGTGCGTCAAGTACATAATCATCGGGGGTTGGGGTGTGGGAGTGTGACAAGCGTTTCACTCTACACGCTATCGACTGTGCCCATCCCTTCAATTAGATCGCAAAGTCTAGATTGAACCGTGTGAGGATGGAGAGCACCCGGATGCTTTCTACACCCTATCCCCAACACCCTTCGTCAGTGCGAACTCCCATCCGATCCGCAAAAATTCACTCGCAGCGCGTCTGCGAAACTTTGATATCATCCGCGCACTCTTTCTGAACCGTTGATGCCGACCAACGACAATCAAAACGCGCCGACGATTCCGCATTCCGAACCGGCCGCAGGCACGGCATCGTTGGAAGCGGCGATGATGCGCGAGCGGAATCCAATCAAGCGCTTCTTCAAGCTGCTTGGTCCCGGGTTGATCACCGGCGCGTCCGACGACGATCCTTCCGGCATCGGAACCTACGCCGTGGCCGGCGCGGCGTTTGGCTTCGCGACACTGTGGACGGCGCTGCTCACCTTACCGCTGATGATCTCGGTGCAACTGACTTGTGCGCGCATCGGCATGGTGACCGGTTCGGGTTTGGCAGCAGTCCTGCGCCGCCACTACGCGAGAAACCTCCTGTACCTGACGGTTTTTCTGCTGGTCGTGGCGAACACGATCAATGCCGGAGCCGACATCGGCGCGATTGCGGCCGCCATAAACCTTTTGGTCCCGATTCCGATTGCCTTGTTGGTCCTCCCCATCGCGCTCATCATTCTGGCGCTACAAATCTGGGGTTCATATCGCCTGATTGCCCGCACCTTCAAGTGGCTCGTGCTGGCTTTGTTTGCGTATGTCGGCTCTGCTTTCTTCGCCCGTCCTGACTGGTTGCAGGTCGCGAAGGCCACCTTCATTCCGCAATTGAGTTTCGATCCGCCCTTTCTGGCGACGCTCGTGGCAATCCTGGGCACGACCATTTCGCCTTACCTCTTTTTCTGGCAGGCCAGTCAGGAGGTCGAAGAAGAGATCAGTTTCGGTCGCGTGACCCGCGCGCAAAGGCGGGGCGCTTCGGACGCCGAAATGAAATACGCGCGCTGGGACGTGCAGATTGGAATGATTCTGTCCAACGTGGTGATGTACTTCATCATCCTCGCGACCGCGGCCACGCTATTCAAGAGCGGCAACCCGCACATCGAGTCCGCCGCTGAAGCTGCCGAAGCTTTGAAGCCTTTGGCCCACGGCGCCGCGTCTCTGTTGCTGGCCGTCGGTTTGATTGGCAGTGGCTTCCTGGCCGTTCCCATCCTCACCGGATGTAACGCCTATGCGGTGGCCGAAGCGCTCGGCGGGCGTTATGGCTTCAATCAAAAGCTGCGGCAGGCGAAGCTCTTCTACGGGGTGATTATCGGTTCGACTCTCGTCGGTCTGACCATCAATTTTATCGGCATCAATCCCATTCGCGTGCTGGTGCTGGCCGCCATCATTAACGGCTTTCTCGCGCCGCCGCTGCTGGTCGCCATCATGTTGGTCGCCAACAATCGGCAGATCATGGGCCATCGAGTCAACGGCCGCTGGGCCAACATTCTCGGATGGACCACCACGCTGATAATGTTTCTCGCAGCCCTTGCATTAGTCTTGACGTGGGGTCAATAAAGTTTAGACTGACCCAGGAAGTTATCCGCAGACTACGCAGATTTCGCCGATTGAAAGAGAACCCCGCTAATCACTTTTTGAGCAATCTGCGTAATCTGCAGATAATTCTCCTTCTGATTTTTCTTCCCATCGTCGTCTCGGGACAGACGCCATCGCCCACGCCGACGCCTGCCGATGAACCCGCGCAGAAAACGATGCGCGATCCGATTCAGAATGCCGACGAATACAAATCGAAGCTGACCTTCGGCGTTTATTTCACCAAAGACTCGCAAGCTTACGACCTGAATATCCGGCACCAGTTTGGCGCCAACGTCACTGCCTGGATTGCCGGTTATGCCGACAGCACGGGCAGCGAACTTCTGCGCGTGGGCGGCCAGTACGATTACCACAAGAAGTGGTTTCATTTCGTTCCGACCGGTGAAATTGAAACCACCAAAGGCGCGTCGCTTTCGCTTTACTCCGAATTGGGCTACAACACCATCGCGATGATCGGCTACTCACGCACCAACCTGAAGACCTTCTTCGATCTGTTCTGGGATCCGGGTGACTCAGTTACGCTCGGCGTGGGCCATCGCATCAGCAGCTACGATCGCATTCAAGCATTCACCGTATTCGACGTGCGTTTGCACACGGGTCAGCAGAACACTCACGTGACCTATCGTCATAAGCTGAATCGAAATAACGGCATCACCTTTGACGCAGTTTTCAAGTCAGGTCATCTCGATGATGGCCGGTACATCCGCGCGTTCGGCATGGGCGCTTATTACGATCGGCCCAAATGGTTTTGGAAGGTCTACTTCGATCCTTATGTGAACTACACCTCACACACGATGTTTCGCACCGGCATTGGTCTGAAGTTCTGAATCCATCGGTAGTGAAGAAGGCATCGCGCTCAACCGGATGTACGAACAGTGGAGGATCAAAACGTGGTTTTTATCAAAAGAGCTTTAATTCCGTTCTGCCTGCTGTTTCTACTCAATTCGATCGCCGTTCTGAAAGCGCAAACGCCAGCCGCAGCTGACGTCATCGTGATTCGCGCTGGTCGTTTGTTCGATAGCGAAAAGGGCGTTTTTCTTCCCGCTCGTACGATTGTAATTAAGAATAACTTGATCGAGTCCGTGGGCGAGAACCTCCCGATCCCGAAAGGCGCGCGCGTGATAGACCTGAGCCGCTACACCGTCCTGCCCGGACTGATTGACGCGCACACTCATCTGCTTTATCTCGAAGATCCCAGCGCTGGTCTCACGACCGAGGGTATCAAGGCGTTGACAGTTGAAGGAACCACCCTGCGGGCTCTCCGGGGCGCTGCGCGCGGTCGAACCTTTTTGAACGCCGGCATTACCACGGTGCGCGACCTGGGAAACTCAGGTCGCTTCGGTGACGTGGCGTTGCGTACGGCGATCAACGAAGGCAGCGTCGACGGACCAAGGATGTATGTCTCAGGTCCAGGACTTAGTCCGGAAGGCGGGCAGTTTCCCGGTTTGCAAAGCAGCTATCGAGAAATAGCCGAGGAAGAATACCGGATCGTGAAGGGGGCTGAAGACGCGCGTTTGGCGGTCAGAGAAAATGTCAATTACGGAGCACGGCTGATTAAAATCTATGCGAATAACACTCCCAATCCAAATTATCTTTCAATGGATGAGATGCGCGCGATCGTCGACGAAGCAAAGCTCCTCAGAATAAAAGTAGCCGCGCATGCTACCAACGACATTGCCGCGCGCCGCGCCGTCGAAGCCGGAGTAGATTCGGTTGAACATGGATATGAATTGAAAGACGAGACGTTGGCCTTGATGAAACAGCGGGGCACTGTCCTGGTCCCGACTGACATCGATGACTTTTCCCTTAAGCGTTATGCGGAGCGCTCCAAGACACCTCCTCAATCGCTGCAGAAGTTCATCGAAAACTCCCGCGAGCGTTTGCGGCGCGCCATCGCGGCCGGGGTCACGATCGTTGCCGGCTCTGATAATTACATTGATATGGGCATGCCTCAGGGCGAGGCCGCGAAGCGAGTGCTCTTCGCCTATCGTGAATCAGGTATGGAGCCGGCTCAGATCCTCCAAAGCGCCACGATCAACGCGGCGCGTCTCATCGGGGACCCGAGGCTGGGCGCCATCAAGCCCGCAGCGTTTGCCGACATCATTGCGGTCGAGGGTGACCCGGCCCAGGATTTCACCGCGCTCGAACGAGTAAAATTCGTCATGAAGAATGGTAAGGTTTACGTCACGCCTCCTGCGTCGAACTGAAGAGTCAATAACAATCTTCAGGCTACAGTCATAAGCGACGGCGGCCGGACTTGAGCAGTGTTATTCTATGCGCGCCTTACGACGCACGACTAACTGCTAACTAGCTTGAGCACTCCGATCAAAAGAACCGAAGCCAAGCTGTCCTCAGCGCTGCATGCGCTCAAGCATCGCAACTTCAAAATCTTCCTGGGCGGCCAACTGGTCTCGGTCATCGGCAATTACATTCAGACCGTCGCGCAGGCGTGGCTCGTCTATCGCCTCACGGGCTCGGCGACCTTGTTGGGATTGGTCGCCTTCTCAGGACAAATTTCCATCTTCATTCTCGCGCCGATCAGTGGTGTGGTGGCAGACACGAAATCACGCCGCGGCATTCTGTTCGCCACCGCGATCGCGCCGATGGTCCTGACGTTTGTCCTGGCCGTGCTCACGCTGACCGGACGAGTGCAGGTGTGGCACGTGTTCGCCATCGCCGCGCTGCTCGGCGTCATCAACGCGTTCGATTATCCGGTGCGCGCGGCATTTCTCGCCGAACTGGTGACCAAAGAAGATTTGATGAGCGCGGTCACTTTGAATTCCTCGATGATCAATAGCGCTCGCACGATTGGCCCGGGCATCGGCGGGCTGTTGGTGGCCAGCGTCGGTGAAGGCTGGTGTTTTCTCGGTAACGCTTTGAGCTTCGCGGCGGTAGTGGTGAGTTTGTTTCTCATCAAGGCCGCGGCTTCGCCAAAGAAACCGGCGCGCCATTTCCGCGCCGGCATTGCCGAGGCTTTCAACTTCGCGCGGCACACCGGTCCGGTGGGCGGGCTGCTCGTGCTGCTCGGTCTGATCAGTTTTATGGGTCTGCGTTACGAAATACTCATGCCCGTATACGTGCGCGAGATGCTGCATGGCGGGCCGACTCAATTCGGACTGTTGATGGCGGCGTCGGGCGTCGGTGCGATCTTCGGATCGATTGTGCTGGCCTCTTTCGCGAAGGTGCGGACGCTGGGAGATTGGGTGGGCTTTGCCGCCGCTGGTTTCGGCTTCAGCCTCGTGCTGCTTTCAATTTCGCATTCGTTCCCGCTGGCATTTCTGATCATGTTGCTGATTGGCTTCAGCATGGTCACGCTGCTCGACGCGTCGAACACTCTGGTGCAGCGGATTGTGCCCGATGATCTGCGCGGACGAATCATGGCGATCTGGACGATGATGTTGAGCGGCCTGGCGCCCTTCGGATCGTTGGTAGTCGGTTATGTGGCCCAGCGTTTCACCGCGCGGCGAACGTTCGCCGCCGGCGGCATGGCCTGCGTCATGGGCGCCATGGCGTTCGGATTTTCGTTGCCGATACTCCAGCGCGAAGCGCGAAAGCTGATCGCCAAGCGGGGACGTGAGGATGGGACGCTGGTGATGGAGAACGGCGAGCAGAAAGCCAACGCGTAAGCCGACGGTTATCTACCGCGAGCGGTAGCGACCGGATCAAATGACCCCCTCCGTTCAAATGAAAAATCTCAAATGGAAAATGATATATGGAAAATTCCGTGGTCTGATGATGGGCCGTCCGCCACTGGCGGGCGCACGGGATTTGCCATTTTCCATATTAGATTTTTCATTTGTCATTTCTGGAGGTTCCTCCTGATCCGGTCGCATCCTGCACCCCGCACCGCTCGCGGTTCTGACACGCTTAAAAAAAAGAGGCGGGCAACGCCCGCCTCTAAACGCTTACGATAAAACAACTCTACTGATTGTTCGTCGTTTGATTACGACGAGGGCCGCCTAGCTGGCGCATCAGTTCATCGACCGCGGTTTCCAGCTGGCGATCGCGACCGGCCAGGTTGTCCTCGGGCGAATTGTCCACGCGAATGTCTGGCTGCACGCCATAGTTTTCCATGTTCGTGTGCTTCGCATCCGCGAGATAAACGCCGACGCCCGGCGTGCGCACGGTCGAACCGTCGATCAACGAATAGCTGCCCGTGCCGATGACCGCGCCCATGGTCGGGGTGCCAATCGTCTTGCCGAGGCCCAGCGCTTTGAATCCGGCCGGGAACATTTCGGCGTTCGAAGCCGAGCGCCAGTTCTGAAGCACGACCTTCGGTCCGAAGTAACCCGCGAATGGCCGGCCCGAAGCTTCGACGCCGCGCGGTACCCAGACCTGGTAATTGCGTTGGACCAGAATCGCGAGCAACTCCTGTTCGATGTTGCCGCCGCCATTCCAACGCTGATCGATGATCAGAGCTTCCTTGTTTCGGAACTCGCGAATTTCTTTCTCGAATTTCCGCAACGAAGGTTGATCCATGGCGCGGATGTGCAGGTAACCAATGCGGCCACCCGAAGCTTGATCGACTTGTTGACGGCGTTCCTTGACCCAACGCTCGTAACGCAAGGTTGAATAAGCCTGACCGTTGATGGTTTCGATCCGGGTCTTCCATGCGCCTTCAGCAGTCGGTTTGTTGTTGAAGGTGACTTCGACTTTGCGATTGAGTCGATCGTTCAGCAGGTCCCAATATTCATCGCCGGCTTTGACTTCCTTGCCGCCGATCGCGATCAGGTAATCACCGACATTGACCTTTACCCAGTCTTTATCGGCCGGGCCGCCTTCGTAAACGTACGAGACTTTGTAGCGTCCCGTCGCTTTGTCCGGTTCGAGATCGACGCCGAGATTGCCGGTCGAAACTCCGGCGCCACCGCGACCACCCGGCGGCGGTGCCGAGCCGGTGTGCGAGGCATTCAACTCGCCGATCATCTCGTTGACGATGTTCAGCAACTCCTGGCGATCGCCGACGTCTTTGACCAGCGGTTCATACTTTGCCTTGGCCGCGTCCCAATCCATGCCGTGCATCTTGGGATCGTAGAAGCGGTACTTCATGGTGCGCCACGCATCGCCAAACATTTCGGCCCATTCAGCCGAACGATTGACCTTCACGCGCAGGTTGAAGCTGATGCGGCGACGTGCTGCGTCAGCACCACCCGTCGCGCCGGCTGGACGTCCGGCGGTCGCGGCGCCTGCCGCGCCGGCGCCGAGCGCCATTGAATAAATCCCGTCGCGTTCGCGGAAGAACAGCGTCCGCCCGTCGCGCGAGATGTTGAGATCGCCGAGGCCGCCGCCGAAACCGCCACCGCCACCGGGACCGCCGCCACCCTCACCTTGCGGGGGTGTCCCCGTGGTGATGCGTGTAAGACGCCGGCCGTCATCCTGAATTGAATAGATGACGGGCGTCGCACCCGTATTATTTGGTTCAGAACTGACAAAGACGATCGTGCGGCTATCAGGAGCGATGGCATAATTGCTAACCGGAAAAGGCATGCGCGTGATTTGCCGCGTGCGATGCTTCAGGCCGGCCCAATCCATTTTTGTTTCGTGCGGCGGGCGCGGACCAGCCGGACGTCGCGCCGGGCCGCCGCCTTCGGCATCAGCCGGGGGTTGCGCATTTTCGGCCTCAGGCCGGTCTTCCGCATCGTCGGGATCGTGGTCCAACTTCTCGAGACCAACCGAATAAAGTTGTACGGACGCATTACCGAAACCACCACCACCGCCGCCGATTGCCTCGCTGCGGACAAAGAAAACCTTGCGCCCGTCGGGAGAGAATCGCGGTCCGCGGTCGTCGTAAGAATCAAACGTCAGCTTGTGCGGCGTTTTCTCTTGTCCCGAAGAGGCCAGGACGTAAACGTCTGAGGTGCGGGTTTCGTCGGATTTCGAATAGGCCAACCATTTACCGTCGGGCGACCATTCGGGTGCCGAGATGTTGCCGTAACGCGACGAATCGAGCTCGGTTATCTGCTTGGTGCCAACATTTACTTTGCGCAGCTTGTCATCGGAAGACGTGAAAGCAATCTCTTTCGAATCAGGCGACCAGCGATAACCGTTCTTGAGCGCATCGATGTTGGTTAAGCTCTGCGGCTCGGCGCCGCCGTCAACCGGCACTACGTACAGTTCCTCACGGCCGCTTCGATCTGAAATAAACGCGACCCACTTGCCGTCCGGCGAATATTCGACATTGACGTCGCGGGCCGGACTGTCGGTGAGTTGCTTGATGTCGCCTTCTTCCACCGGCACGGTGAAGAGTTCGCCGTGCGTTGAGACTACGATACGGCGAGCATTGGGCGCGAGATCGTAATCGTCTGCCGTCGAGGCAAACGAAAGCGTTTCGCTGTCGTTCTCTTCAGTCTCAGCATCGATGTCGAGTTTGATCGGCGTCGCCCGCTTGCTCGCGGTATCTAATTTCCAAACGCCAAAGTCGTGTTCGAAAACGATAGTGCGGCCATCGGCGCTGATTGATGGGAAGCGCACGTCACCGGTCTTAAAGGTGGTGACCTTTTCGGCTTTGCCGCCGTTCTCGCCGATGCGCCAGATGTTGGTGAGACCGCCGCCATCGCGATCGCTGACGAAATAGATTCCATCCTTGGCCCACATTGGCCATGAATCGAGACCATCGAAATCAGTTACTTGCGTGAACTTCTTTGCCGAAATGTCTTCGATCCAAACGTCAGTGGCGTACGCGCCGCGATAATACTTGCGCCAGTAAACCTGGCCCTTCGGGTTGTAAGCGATGCGCTTGCCGTCCGGAGAGAAGCTGGCCGCGTTGCCCATGTCCGGGCCCGCGCGCCAGGGCATGCCGCCGTTGACGCTCACCACATAAAGCAGCCCCATGAAGTCTTCGCCGCGCTGGCTGCTGAACAAAACGCCGGTGCCGTCAGGCGTCCAGCCGAGGACCGTGTCGTCCGCCGAGTGATGCGTCAACTGCTTCGCCATGCCGCCACTCGCCGGCATGATGAAGACGTCCAGGTTGCCATTGCGATCGCTCGAAAAGGCAATCCATTTTCCGTCCGGCGAAAACCGCGGATACGCGTCGCGGGCTTTATTTACCGTCAGACGCTGAACGTTCTGACCATTCTCATCGGCGGTCCAGATGTCGCCGAGATAGGTGAACGCGATCCGTCCGTTTGAGTAACTCGGATAACGAACGAGCTTCGCTTCGCGCGCAAACACGAGCGAACCGGTGAACAGAATTAGAACTATCGCAAGCGGGTAGAGTTTCTTCATGACTGTCTCCTTGAGAGCCGACATGTCGGCGGGTTCGCGGGCATCCCCTCTGCCCGCAGGTTTTGTCTGCGACGCGCGGCTACGCGCCGAGACTATCAAATCGGGAAAACGCGATTTTCGACTTTGAATGAATACGAATAGATAAGATCGTTATGACGCCCGGGCGCTAGCCGTGGTTACGTCCAGATTAATTCGGGAGCGGATTGTATCACGGGTCTGCGTCGAAGAAGTACCAGACGGCGTGTCAGAACCGCGAGCGGTAGCGACCGGATCAAATGACCCCGTCCGTTCAAATGAAAAATCTCAAATGGAAAATGATATATGGAAAATTCCGTGGTCCTACAATGTGCCGTCCGCCACTGGCCGGCGCACGGGATTTGCCATTTTCCATATTAGATTTTTCATTTGTCATTCGCGAATTCAATTTGGAAGTGCAACGAGTTGATGTTTGAAAAATACTTCGTTTGGTGTTCTAAAGCCAAGTGTCTT
>Ga0207511_100006_pt1 | contig 67153 bp, 60 predicted proteins | sample NitcycUWRSCHO22C_FD_188265 | JGI IMG/M metagenome (GOLD analysis project Ga0207511, IMG submission 188265) | Soil microbial communities from Arlington Agricultural Research Station in Wisconsin, USA - Nitrogen cycling UWRJ-SCHO22-C (SPAdes) | ecosystem: Environmental > Terrestrial > Soil >... | reverse complement strand
GAGCTGCTTGATCTTCCCATGCAACCAACTCTTGACGACAGCTTGCGTCTTGGCTTCGTCGCCCGTCATTTCCAGCTCTTCAATCGTATTGCCAGCTTCATTCAGGGGGATGAAATGACAAGGAATCGGTTGAGAGCGGTCGTCCGGTTTGACGAAGTCAAGCAGTTGACATTCAGAGCACGGGTGAGCGCGATACGGATATCCATAGTTCAGGCAACTCAGCGAATCCTGGAAGATGGACTTTGGTAACCAAGGCGCGCGGACCGAACGGCCATACCCGCCCTCCTCGATGAAAGATAATTCCTGTTTGAGTAGTTCAAGCATGTCGCGATCATCATTTGCCATGTCAAAGTCCCTCCGTTTCTCCCTGTGATTGCTGAGCAACAAGCCGCTGCTCATGAGCTATGAATCCCCTGCAGATGGCACAGCAACCGATATGCCGATTGAAATTCGAAGCATTAGTTGCGCAGATCACACTTGTTCCCGGGAACCCATGAGGAAAGTTCCGCAAGGCTTGAGCGAAAACTCCCAATCATTCCCGTTTAGTACCGGAGAATCACGCAAACGGCTGATAAACGAGTCGGCACGTCTGTTGCTCAAAGTCGGCTGCTTTAATCGGCTGCTTTAAAAGGACAAGGCGGGCGCGCAGAAAATCGAGCCACCCTGGCAGAACGTGGAGACTAGAACTTAATGAACTTAGCGACCAGAGCCGTTGCCGGCAATCAGATGCCGGCGCGTCCGCCGATGCGGGTCCTGCCATTCAACTCGCCCTTAAGTGCCATTCCCGGAATCGATCGAGTCAGCCGCACGAGGATTTATCCGCGCGGTGCCGCCGTGTTTCATGAAGGGAATGTCGCGCGCGGCGTTTATGTGCTGTCGTCAGGGCGCGCCAAGGTCTCCATCTCGTCGGCCGACGGTAAGAAGTTAATCATCCGGGTCGCGAAACCCGGCGACGTCCTGGGCCTCTATGCCGGGATGACCGGCCGGCCATTCGAAGCGACGGCGGAAATGGTTGAAGGCGGCCGCGTGGATTTCATCTCTCGATCGGATTTGCTGAATCTAATGTGGGAGCACCACAGCCTGCATGCCGACCTGGTCGAGATGTTCAGCCGTCAGTTCAGCGAGTTTGTAGACCACACCAGGATGTTGGTTTTGTCCGAGTCGGCTTTAGAGAAGCTGGCTCGGCTGATCGTCAGATGGGGCCGTGATTTCGGCGAGCGGACCAGCGACGGCATTCGCGTCAAACTTTTACTGACGCAGGAAGAGATCGCCCAAATAATCGGCGCGTCACGTGAGACTGTAACCAGGCTTTTCAGCGTCCTGAAGCGGGACCAAATCATCCGCGTTAAGCGAGATTTGATGTGGATTCGCGACAGCGAGGCCCTGGCCTCGATAGCTCAAGTCAGCCCTTGAATTTTCAATGGGCCGTGATGCCCGTCACGGCGGGTGACTGTCAAAACTACTAGCATGCGAACGCCCGCTCCAGCCATATTATTAGCGTGGCAAACTGGCAATACCGGGTAAGTTTCTCAAAGGAATAAGAAGGAGGCTCCAAGGTGAGACTCGCAAGGTTAATCAAAACGCTGATCGTCGTGGGCGCAGTTGTGGCCGTGGTCGTGTGGCTAACGGGCACCAGGAGTTCGCAGGCGGTCGGCCGTTCGGGCAATGACGACAAGCCGGCGCCGACTGACTATGTCGGCAGCGATACCTGTCAAGCCTGTCACGAGGACACGTTCAAGTCGTACTCGCACACCGTACACGCGACGCTGACAAAGCTCAGTAGCTGGAAAGACAAGGCTACCGGGTGCGAGTCGTGTCACGGTCCGGGCAAAGCCCACGTCGACGGCGGCGGTGACAAGACAAAGATCATCAGCTTCACCGGCAAATCGTCGAAAGAGATTTCCGAGACGTGCCTGAGCTGTCATGCCGGCAAAGAAGAGCGCAATAACTTCCGGCGCGGCGAGCACTGGCGCAACGACGTCGGCTGCATCGATTGCCACTCGCCCCACTCGGACAAGGTCGGCCGCAACGTGGCCAGCTCGAATGTGTTTCCGACAACCGCGAACGCCGAGAAGCCCGGCTTCTCGACCACGCGCATGTTGAAGGCGAACGATCCGCAGCTCTGCACCGGTTGCCACAACGAAGTGAAGCCGCAATTCACCATGCCTTTCCATCACAAAGTTTTGGAAGGCGCGATGCGTTGCAGCGACTGTCACAACCCGCACGGCGGATTTGAGACGAAGCAGACCAGATTGGCCGCGGGCGTCGATGCCGCTTGCATGAAGTGTCACGTAGACAAGCAAGGACCGTTTACGTTCGAACACGCGCCGGTCAAGACTGAAGGCTGCACGTCCTGCCATACGCCGCACGGTTCGGCGAACCCGCGGCTGCTGAAGTACAGCGCGGTTAATCAACTGTGCCTCACCTGCCACAGTGTGGCGCACGACGTAGGCGCGGTGGAACCGGCGGGGCCGCAGCATAACCAAAACGCGCAGTACTCTAATTGCACTGCATGTCACGTGAAGATTCACGGCTCGCGTACGAGCCCGGTGTTCTTCCGATAGTGCTTAATCGTTGAGAGACGGGCGTCGCCCGTCTCATGACGGCGGGCCGAGTACCCGCCGCGAAACAGAAAACTTTGTCCAGAGGATGGATGGTATGAATACCAAGATTACGAGGCTGCTCGGTCTCTTGCCGGTAGTCGCATTGTTTGTTGGATTGACCGCGGTATCGGTGGTGGCGCAGGATGCGGCCACAGACACCAAGGCGATTCAGACTCAGGACGCGAAAGACGGAAAAACGACCGCCAAGACCGACCCGAAGAAGACCACCAAGACCGATCCGAAGAAAACAGCGAACACCGATAAAGAGCCGACCTCGTCAACCGTCGGCGATGATGCCGGCCCCTATAATGTGGTCGGCGCGATCGAGTTCGGTTATCGCGGCCAGCGCGTCGACGGCGATGTCAACAAATTCAAGAGTGATTTGAATTACAAAGCCGGCCCGCGCATCTTTGACAGTTCCTTTTTCATGAAGTCGAAAGATGGAACAGGGCTTTTCGATAGTTTGATGGTAACGTCCACCGGCTGGGGCGCTGACCCGCAGGGCAACATGCGCATCAGCGTGGAGAACCCGAAGTGGTATCGCTTCGAGGGCCAGTATCGCCGGTTCAAGTACTATCGCTTCCTCAACAACATTGCGAACCCGACCTGGCTCTTTTCTCCGATTCAAACAGTTGCCAACCCGGTCACCGGTCTGCACGGATTCGACACGCGCACGACGATGGGCGATTTCGATGTGACTATTCTGCCGAAGAACGAGTTGATCCGCTTTAACGTCGGATACTCGCCCGAGCGCTACGACGGTGCTTCCTACACGAACTATCACAACGGCGGCAACGACTTCTGGCTGCTCAACAACATGAAGTCGAAAGCCGATGATTGGCGTGTTGGCGCCGATGGAAAAATCGGCCCCTTGGATTGGACCTTTTTACAGGGTTTTCGCCGTTTCCGTGACGACAGCGTGATTCCGGCCGGCACTGGATTGAATGTCAATACCGCCACCTCGGTCGCGGTGTTAACCGATTTTCTGCGTCAGGAGCCGACCCGCGGCAAAGTCGACTACACGCGCTTCAGCGTCCACTCGTTGGTTAATGGCAAGTTGGATATAACCGCTCGGGGCATTTACAGCCGCTCCAGCATGAATGCGACCTACCTGGAAAATTTCAGTGGCCGCAACTTTAACTTCAGAATCTCGACACCTGTGTTTCCGCCCACACCGCCGTCCGCACAACCCAATACGACCAATCCAAGTTCCTACACGATCGCGAGCGACACCACGCGCCCGAGTCATGCGATTGACTTTGGTCTGACGTATCTGGCGAGCGATAAATTCCGGATTTCGAACACCCTCCACCAGGAAGCCTTCACGATCGATGGCCTTGGCTTGTACAGCGCATTTTTCTCGCTGACTCGGCCGATTACCGGCGGTACGCGAACCGATACGCTCAATGTATCTCCGGTTCCCGAGCAGAAGACGACGCATTACAGCAAGCTCACCGACACGATCGAAGGTGATTACCAAATCAGTCGCAACTACTCGGTGCACTTTGGTTATCGTTTCGGTCAGCGGCACGACAGCGTTCAGGAGCTGGGCTTTGCGATCAATGCAAACAACCCGGCGCCAATCACAAATCCGACCGCTGAGATTGAAGAGAACAACACCAACGCGGTCTTCGGCGGTTTCAAAGCTCGTTTCACCAAGAACTGGAACGTCTACTTCGACGCCGAACACGGTACGGCTGACAACGTCTTCACCCGCATAGGTAATTACAATTACACGAATGTGCGCGCGAAGAGCCGGTACAGCCCGAATCGCAAACTGAATCTCAATTTTGGAGTGATCATCCGCGACAACGGCAATCCCTCCGAGATCGCCGGTGTTAATGCGCAGGATTTCGGCGTTGACCTGAAGACGCGCGTCGTCACCTCGTCGGTTGACTGGCTGGCGACGTCGAAGATTACCGTCAACTTTGGATATAACTTTAACTGGGTCAATAGCGATGCCGTCATCGACTATTACTACCAGGTGCCGCCGGCGGCCAGCCTCTTCCATCATTTTGGCCACGCGCTGTACTACCAACGTAATAACTATTTCTTTGCCGACGTCACGTCACGGCTCAGTCGCCGCATGACGCTGTTCACCTCATTCCGGATGAACAAAGACAACGGCCAGGGAGGTCGTTTGTCAGATCCCGCAGGTGGCACGCCGATTCAAGGTGGTTTCGTACCGCCCGGCGGAAGTTCGGCAGTGGCTGCGAACCTTGGCGGCACCATGATCACGTCTTATCCGATGAACTTTGTCACGCCGGAAGCGCGCCTGGCCATCATGATTAACCGGCATCTCGACTGGAACCTCGGATATCAGTACTATGGATACAACGAAAGTGATTTCTTGAAGACTTTCCCGGGCAGCCCGCGCGCGCAGAATTACCACGCGCATCTTCCGTACATGTCGCTGCGTTTTTACATCGGGCGAAAGGAATAGCTCCTGCAACAATGTAGTTGGTCGCCAAACTCCAGCCGAGGATAGATGCCGAAGCTGGAGTTTGTTTTGGAAAGAGGCAGCAATGAAGCCGATCAAGTTGGATGCCTTCGTAATCTTCGCCCTGTTTTTTGGGGTGGCGGCACTCGAGGCAGTGCAAACGCGAAACTGGATCAGGGCGGCTTTCTGGCTGGCGATTGGCGCCGCTTTCCTGCTGGCCGATAATGTCCGCCGCGTTGTTCCGCGGAAACCGTAGTCTGGCTCGTGAGTAACCTGCGAAGCGTGATGGCGAACAAGAACAGTCAACATCTCTCTGCCCCGGTTGACGGCACTCCGTCGCGGCGCAGTTTTCTCGATTACCTGATTGGCTCAACCGCTGTCGCCACCCTCGGCGCGATCGTCTATCCAATCTTCAGATTCATGTCGCCGCCGCAGATCGTCGAGTCGTCAGAGAATTCAGTGACTGCGGCGAAACTGAGTGAGGTGCCCGTCAACTCCGGCAAGATTTTCAAGTTCGGCAACAAGCCGGGCATCCTGGTCCATACCGCGCAGGGTGAATTCAAGGCTTTCTCAGCCGTGTGCACGCACCTGGAGTGCATAGTTCAATACCGCGACGACACGAAACAGATTTGGTGTGCCTGTCATAACGGCCAATACAACTTGAGCGGCAAGAACATCGGTGGCCCACCGCCCAGACCCCTCGAAGAATACAAGGTGAATACGCGTGGTGATGATGTCGTGGTTACGCGGGGATGAATTAACCACAGAGGACACAGAGAAGAATAAAGCACAGAGAAAAAGGTAGATCGTTTAGAGGCTGCACTTGTGCAGCCATCGCCGGGCAAGTCCAGCGTCTAAACAGCATTCAATTGTCTTCCTCCGTGTCCTCTGTGGTGAATTGATTTTTTGCTGTCGTGAGAATCGAACCCATAAAAAACTGGCTCGACGAGCGTTTGTCGATCAGCAGCGTCCAGGCAATGGCGGACAAGAAGGAAGTGCCGCTGCATCGTCATTCGATCTGGTACTACTTCGGCGGCATGACGCTGTTCCTGTTTGGCGTGCAGGTCGCCACCGGAATTCTGTTGCTGCTCTATTACCGGCCCAGTTCCGAGAACGCGTTCGAGAGCGTTCAATTCATCATCACGGAAGTCCAGTTCGGCTGGTTAATCAGATCGATTCATAGTTGGTCGGCGAACCTTATGATTGCGACGCTGTTCATTCATATGTTCAGCGTTTTCTTTTTGCGCGCCTACTACCCGCCGCGCGAAATCACCTGGGTCAGCGGCGCGGTGTTGCTTTTCATCGTCATCTGTTTCGGCTTCAGCGGATACCTGTTGCCGTGGAACAAGCTGGCGTTCTTCGCGACCAAGGTCGGCACGGAAATCGCCGGCGTGGTTCCCATCGTCGGCCGCCCGGTGCTCCGCTTTCTGCGCGGCGGTGATGATGTCACGGGCGCGACGCTGACGCGTTTCTTTGGATTTCACGTAGCCGTGCTGCCGGCGACGGCCACGGTCTTCATCGGCATTCACGTGCTGCTGGTCCAACTTCACGGCATGCATGTGCCGAAGAAATACGAAGACAATTATCGGCGTATGAAGTTCTTTCCGAACTTCGTCCTGCGCGATTTGATTGGTTGGATTCTGGCCATCGGCGTGCTCGCCGCGCTGGCCGCGTTGTTTCCCTGGGAGCTGGGCGAGAAAGCCGATGCGTTTGCGCCGGCGCCCGCCGGGATCAAGCCGGAGTGGTATTTCCTCTTCATGTTTCAAACGCTGAAGTGGATTCCGGCGAAAATTCTCGGAATGGACGGCGAGGTGCTGGGCATCATGGCCTTCAATGCGATCGCGTTGCTGCTGTTTCTGGTGCCGTTTATCGATCGCGATCCCGAGAATCGGCGACGGCATTTGATCTTCAACATCTGCGGCGTGGTGGCGTTGCTGTACATCGTGGTGATGACGATCGTCGGATACGTGGCGAAATGAGGCGGTGTCTTATGGATCACCGAAGAGATTGCAAATTGAAAATTGAAAAATGCAAATTGCAAATTAAGCGATTGTCGTCAGGCCGTTGCTTCAGAACGTCCCGTGCGCTGATTTTGAAATTTTCAATTTTCAATTTTCAATTTTCAATCTCTTTTCTGCTGGCGTCTTTGCTACTTATCGTTCTCGCCAACGCGATCGCTGCCCAAACGAAAAGTTCCTGCATCGAATGCCATATCAAACTTGACGACCCGCGTCTGAGCGCGCCCGCCAAAGCTTTCGACAACGATATTCACAAATCGCGCGGCCTTTCATGTAACGATTGCCACGGCGGCGATCCCAACGCCGACACAAAAGAAGCCGCGAAGGATCCGCGCAAGGGTTATCTGGGAAAACCAAAGACGCTCGACATTCCGGCGTATTGCGGCAAATGCCACAGCGACGCGAACTTGATGAAGCGCTTCAATCCCAGTCTGCGAGTCGATCAGGAGCGCGAATATTACACCAGCGTCCACGGCAAACTGCTCAAGGAAAAAGGCGAGACGCGGGTGGCGACCTGCATCAGTTGTCACAGTGTTCACGGCATTCGCGCTCCCAGCGATCCGCTTTCGTCGGTCTATCCCGGGAACGTCGCTGAGACCTGCTCGAAATGCCACGGCAGCGCGGACTATATGAAGCCGTTTGGCATTCCCAGCGACCAATACACGAAATACAAAACCAGCGTTCATGCCAACGCGATTTATGTGAAGCAGGATCTCTCGGCGCCGACCTGTAACGACTGTCACGGCAACCATGGCGCGGCGCCGCCGGGCATTGCTTCGGTGGCCAATGTCTGCGGTCAATGTCACGCGCGCCAGGCAGAGCTATTTCAAACCAGCCCGCACAAGAAGGCCTTCGACGACAGACAATTCGGCGAGTGCATCACCTGTCACAGCAATCATGCGATTCTCAAACCCAACGATTCGATGATTGGGACTCAGCAGGGCGCGCTGTGCATCAACTGCCACTCGAATGGCGACAAGGGTTTCGCCGCGGCGGGCATGATGCGCACGCGCATCGATGATCTGATCGCCGGCATCGACAAATCCACCGGCATCCTGAATCAAGCTGAGCGCAAAGGCATGGAAGTCAGCAAGCCGAAGTTTGAATTGAAAGGCGCGACTGACGCTTTGACGCACGCGCGCGTTTTGATTCATTCGTCCTCGACGGCTGAAGTCGACAAGGTGGTGAAGCCGGGACTGGAAGCCGCCGATAAGGGGTATCAGGCGGGAGTCGCGGCGCTGGGCGAATGGAAATTCCGGCGCGAAGGGCTGGCAGTCTCGCTCATTTTCATTTTGTTCCTGGCGATTCTGGTTTATCTTAAGATTCGCCAAATTGAGAGGCGGCAGGCTACATGACCCCTGATATGGAGTGCGCCGGCAGAGTGGAGCGGCGACGGCGCTTTGGATCAATTGAGAAGATTTCGGGAGCTCAAGATCCAAAGCGGTGTCGCCGCTTCGCTCTGCCAACGCACTCCGGATTGTTCGCCTCCGTCATTTGTTCGCTACTGTTTCTAATCGGCTGTGCTTCTGCGCCAGCCACGGCTGCCGGACAAAGGCGCGCCAGCAGATCACGAGTTCAAAAGCCGAAAATACCCCCAAAACCCAAGATCGATTACGCGAGCTTCTCGCACACGACCCACGTGTTGACGCAGAAACTCGCGTGCAATTCTTGTCATAAAGTTCCGGCGAAGAATTGGAACGTGGTGCGGAAAGGCGATGCAGCTTTTCAGGATGTCACCGATTTCCCCGAACACTCAGCTTGTTTGAATTGTCATCGCCCGCAGTTCTTTGCGCGCGAGCGGCCGGCTCCGGTCATTTGTTCAAATTGCCACATCGCCGTGACGCCGCGTGATACTGCGCGTTGGCTGTTTCCCAGCCTGGGCGATCTGAGCGATCCAAAACTGAAGCGGCGTGAGTTTGTTTCGGAATTCGGTGTCGGGTTTCCGCATGACAAGCACATTGACGTGGTGGGAATGCTGCGGCCCGGTTCCCGCGACGGCGCGGCGTTCGTGAATGCGCTGTTCCAGGACAAGAAGCCGGCTGGGCCGCCGAAGAGCTGTCCCGTCTGTCACGAGACTTATAAACCACAAGGCAAGTCGAGCGAAGAGTACTTCGTCAAACCGCCGAAAGATATCGGCGATAACTTCTGGCTCAAGAAGGGAACGTTCAAGACGATTCCCAACAGCCACACGATCTGCTTCACCTGTCACAACGCTGATTCGGGAATTCCGCCCGAGCCAAAGAACTGCGAGACCTGTCACAAGTTGGGGCGGCCGCAGCCGTTGAAGACTGATTTCGATGCCAGGTTAGCTCCGGCGATGGGCGCAGATGCCCTGATGCTCGCGCGTTGGAGCCGGCGTCAATCAGCCGGCGCGTTTCGTCACGAAGGCGGCATGCATCCCGATCTCAGTTGTATGGACTGCCACAACGTCGCGACTTCAAGCTTCAGCACCGTCGATGCAAAAACGATGAAAGTCGCAGTCAAGTCTTGCGGCGGCGCTGATGGCTGTCACATTACGCCGACACTTGATGATGGTGGCGCTTTGAACTTTGAAGTTGACGCGCGCAAGAAGAATGCGAATTTCGTTTGCACCAAATGTCATGTGACGTTTGGGAAACAGCCGCTGCCTGAGAATCACGCGCAGGCAGTTCCGACACCGAAGCCAAAGGCGAGTTAAATGCGAGGGTGGATCACCAGACGCACGCATCGGGAAAAGCCCTCTCCCTCCGGGAGAGGGTTGGGTAAGGGGCGGCTTGACGCCGCTCTGTTATTCCATCGATCGATGTTGGCATGGCTGAACAAAGCGTCAAGCCGCCGCGCTCCAAAATTTCCTGTGCTCGTTTTCATCATTGTCTGCACCATCGGCGTGATTAATTCACGCTCTCACGTCGACCTGCCGGAACCGCAGACGCCGCAGTCGCAGATGCAGTTTCCCGAAGGTCTCGACTATTCAAAATTTCAGCACAGCAGTGCCAATCATTCGCGCTTACCGTGTTTGCTTTGTCACCGCCGAGATTCGAACGCGCCGGTGCCGAAACGTCCGGGCGCTTCGCAGCATTTGCCTTGCGCCGGCTGCCACGCGCAGCAGTTTCAGAATTCAGAGAGTCCCATCTGCACAATCTGTCACACGGACGCGAAGTCAGGCGCGGTAAAACCATTTCCCAATCGGCTGATTAGCTTTCGCATGAAGTTCGATCATGCGAAGCATCTGGCGATGGGCAGCGTCAACTGCGCCACCTGTCATCGGCCCACGCGCGGCGGTGTGGCCATGACGATACCTGCTGACTTCAACGCGCACGCGACTTGTTTTCGCTGTCACACGCCGCGGGCGCAGTCGGGTGGTCGCGACATCTCTTCGTGCGGAACCTGCCACCAATTAGGCGGCTACTCGCGCACACCGCAGAATATGCCGGCCTTCAATGTCGGATTTAGTCATGCCAGACACGATCCCAAGACTAACTGCAACGACTGTCACCAGGTTCGCGCCGGCCTGCCGCAACGACGCCAGGTTACGACACCGGAACCGCTGAATCATCACGCGACCGGGCGCGCGCAAAGTTGTGCGACGTGCCACGACGGCAAGCGCGCTTTCGGCGATGACGACTTCACCGTATGCAAACGCTGTCATACCGGCAGCCAGTTCCGATTCGGCTCCTGATCTGTTGTTGAATTCCTAAACAACCGCTGTTCAATTCCGCAACGCCCCGGCGTTCAGCATTCTGTTGAATGCCTCCGAGAATCTCTCCCAACCCTGTTTAAGTCTTCAACTGTTGCCGCTCACTCAATCGTTCACGCCTTCTGCAATCGTAACTGCAACTCTTATCATTTCAGCAGTTGAGGTCGTGGTTAGACGGCGGCCCGAGTTGGAACGGCCGTTGCTCTTAGCATGTGCGGAGTACTTAGCGAGAGGGCGACATGAATCAACTCGATCAAATCAGCACCTTCACTCAGCAGACGCCGCCGCCGACTTATTGCGTTTGGATGGACGCCGGCGTCGTCAATTACAAATTGTGTGATCGTGCTTTCGATTGCGATCGATGCCCGCTTGATCAGGCGTTACATCGCCGTCCCTCTGAAAGAAGTGCAAACGTCAAATCCAAGACTACTGAAATCAAATTTCAGAAGGGGAGGTGATCTATATGGTAGCCCTATTTGTAATCCTGACGATCGTCGTCTGTGTGAGCATCGACGGAGTCATTCAGTTCAGAAAGGCGAAGAAGGAGCGCGCGTCGCGCCATCTGGCGGACCAACTCGTGCCGATCGCTGCGCTCTCTGATGTGTCGGCCCCCGCAAATGTATTTCTCGACGGCGGCCACACCTGGGTTCAGGTTAATCCTTCGGGAGCTGCGTTGATTGGAGTCGATGGCTTTGCCCAAAAATTGATCGGCAGAATCGACGACATGGTTCTTCCGGAAGTCGGGACGGAGATTAAGCGAGGTGACGTATTGTTCGCGGTGAAGCAGGACAATCACCGGGCGGCCTTCGCATCACCGGTCGACGGCACCGTAACCATGGTTGACAAAGAGTTGCAGTGGCATCCGGAAATGATCGAAGACGATCCGTACAAGGAAGGTTGGGTGTGTTCGGTCAAGCCGCGGAACCTGGCCCAGAATCTGAAGCATCTGTTTGCGGCTGACGAAGCGGCGCTGTGGCTCAAGAGCGAAGCCCAACGGTTCCAGGAATTCTTTGCGGCCCGCACGATTGAGAACATGCAGTTGGGCCATGTGTTGCCGGACGGCGGCGACCTGGCCGGCGGGGTGCTCGAATTTGCCGATGAAGCAACCTGGAAACAATTCAACGAGATGTTTCTGCGTCCGCAGGACAAAGCCGCATGAATCTTTCAGAGGAACTCATCCGGACGCGTGGGTAAAAGTCAGACAGGTTCTGTGGACTTTCACTGCGCGCGTTCGGGTTGAGTCTCCTGCGGAATAATCCCCGCGATTTTGCGCCTGAAAAGACCAATTCTGATGAATGAATCATCATTCACATAGGAATAGCAGTTGCTCATTTCAACAACGGACGAGTCCCTCCAGGTGAAAAAATGGACACGCAAACAGTAGCAAAGAAGGCGCTGCTGTTCGACAGTACGCGCTGCATCGGCTGCGGCGCCTGCTATAGCGCCTGCAAAGAAAAGAACAAGCTCGCGAAGACGTCAGTCAATTTTCTTCGCGACAATCTTTCGGCTGACACCTTCACCGTGGTTAACCGGCGAAACAACCGTTACGTGCGCCGCATGTGCATGCACTGCAACGAGCCGACTTGCGTTTCGGTTTGTCCGGTCGGCGCGCTCAACAAGTCGGCCGCAGGGCCTGTTTCGTACGAGGCCAGCAAGTGCATGGGTTGTCGATATTGTGTGCAGGCCTGCCCGTTCAACGTGCCGCAGTACGAGTGGGACGACCCAATCACACCGCGTGTGCGCAAATGCGATTTGTGCCGCGATCGAATTGCCCAAGGTCTCCCGACAGCATGCGCGAGCGTCTGTCCGACAGGGGCGACGAAGTTTGGCAATCGCGATGAATTAATCGCGGAAGCCGAAGCACGTATTCGCGCGAATCCGAATCGGTACATCAATCACGTCTACGGAGTCGCTGAAGTTGGCGGTACCTCCGTGTTGCTGCTGTCCGATGTGCCCTTTGACTCCCTCGGCTACCGGACCGATCTCCTGCAACAGCCGTTACCGCACTTGACCTGGAACGTGCTGCATAAGCTGCCAAGTGTCGTGGGTATCGGCGGAGTTTTGATGAGCGGCATCTGGTGGATCACGAAGCGGCGTGAAGATGTAAAGCGAGCCGAGCGCGATGAAGAAGACGCGCAGAAAGCGGAGTAAGTCATGCGCAGGTTCAATCTAATTCGGCCCAAAGTCACCTTCTGGCGAGTGATCCTGGTTCTGGTTTTATTGGCCGGCGCTTACTCAGCCCTGCTCCGATTCACGAAGGGTTTGAGCGCGACGACCAATTTGAGCGCGCAATTTCCGTGGGGCATCTGGATCGGATTTGATGTGCTGTGCGGCGTAGCCTTAGCCGCGGGCGGCTTCACCATTAGCGCGGTCGTCTACATATTTCATATCGAAAAATATCGCCCGATCATTCGCCCGACGATCCTCACGGCCTTCCTTGGTTATTCATTAGTCGTAGTCGGCCTAATGTTCGATCTGGGTCGTCCTTACAACATCTGGCACCCGCTCATCATGTGGAATCCGCACTCGGTGATGTTCGAAGTAGGTTGGTGCGTGACGCTCTATTCGACGGTGCTGATGCTGGAATTCAGTCCGCTGGTCCTCGAGAAACTGCCGTGGCAGCGGCCATACAAGATCGTTAAGTCCATCACGATACCGCTGGTGATTCTGGGTGTGCTGCTTTCGACGATGCACCAGTCATCGCTGGGCACGCTTTATTTGATCGTCCCGCACAAGCTGCATCCGCTTTGGTATTCACCACTGCTGCCGGTTTTCTTTTTCACCTCGGCAATCGCGTTGGGCTGTGCCATGACGATCTTCGAATCGTATTTGAGCCTGCGCGCCTTTCGTAAGCAACTCGACTTTCATCTGCTGACGAAGTTAGGCGCGGTAGCCGCCGTCACGCTGTCGGTTTATCTCGTCATTCGCCTGATTGACATGCAGGCGCGCGGCGTTTTGTCGCAGGCGTTTCAGCCGACCTACGAAGGACGAATGTTCCTGGCCGAGATCCTGCTCGGCGTGATTGCGCCGGTCGTGATGCTCTTCATGCCGCGCATTCGAAATAATCAGTTCGGCCTGTTCGTAGCGGCACTGATGGTCGTGCTCGGGTTTGTGATGAACCGGATGAACGTCGCGCTCACGGGCATGGATCGATCTTCAGGCGTGCATTACTTCCCGAGCTGGAACGAGCTGGCCATCACCGCGTCGATTGTCGGTGCGGGCTTCCTGTTGTTTGGCCTGGCGGTGAAATACCTCGACGTCTTTCCGGCGGAGGACATGAAGGAAATCGCCGAAGGTAAACGCGCTCAACTGCCGGCGCTGGCCGCTTTCCGCGCGCCGCTTTGGAGCGCCACGACCATGGCGTTCGTCATGTGCCTGTTGTTCATGGGCGCGTCGGTAGCGCTCGCTTACGACGGAATCAAGCGACGCGCAGAGCCGGTGTCGTTGCCCGAGGGAACCGGCCCAATTGATCTGAGCAGAGGGCTGGCTGAATTGAAGATGCCGGGACCGATCGCCATCAAGATGGGACCGTCCAGCCCGGGTCTGTGCGTCTTCAGCCACGCGCGTCATGTGAATGCGAAAGATCCAAACTGCAGCAGCTGCCATGCGGGACTATTCCGCATGCTGGCGATGACACCCGACATCACGCCCGACCGGAAGATGCGCAACTGCGGCACGTGCCACGACGGCGTGAAAGCTGTCGGCATTTTGCAAAAGGAGAGGTGCGATTCCTGTCACGCAAAGACGTAAGCGAAACCATCGGACGTCGATCAACCTGAGTCTGAAGCTCACGCTATGTCTCATCGGCGCGATGGTCATCACGTTTTCGGCGCTCGGTTACCGGATCATTCGACTGCATCGCCAGAACCTGGAGGAAGCTACTTACGCCGCCGGCGATCGTATTACCGAGACGGTCAAGCGCAGCACGCGCTACGGCATGCTGAACAACCGCAGCGACGAGATTAATCAGATTGTCACCTCAATCGGTTCGCAACCGGGAATCGAAAAGATCAGCATCTTCAACAAAGCGGGTGAGATTAAATCATCGACAGACGCACATGAGCTTTTCACGCGGGTCGATAAGACCGCGGAAGCATGCAGCCCCTGTCACAGCCACGATGTTGACGCAACCCAGTCAATCGGCGTCATCCCACATCAACTGAGTCGCACCGAACGCACGCGGATATTTACCGACGCAGACGGCCAACGCACTCTGAGCGTCATCAATCCGATCGATAATGAACCGGCGTGCTCGAACTCAGGATGTCATGCGCATTCGCCCGATACGAAAGTGCTGGGGATGATCAATGTGCGTATGTCTCTCGACACGGTTGATGCGGCGATTGGCGCCAGCCGTCGACAAATGTTGTTAAGCCTGGCGGGCGCGGTCGTTTTGCTTTCGGCACTATTCGCGACGCTCATTTGGGTAATGGTCCATAAGCCGGTCGGCAAATTGATTGCCGGCACCGACCACGTTGCCGCCGGCGATTTGGAATACAAGATCAAGATCAGATCGCGCGACGAAGTTGGCGAGCTCGCCCATTCATTTAACCGCATGACGTCAGAGTTGCAGCGCGCGAATGTGGAAATAAATCGCTGGAACCGCACGCTCGAAGAGCGCGTCGAGAAGAAATCGCTCGAGCTGCAACAGGCGCACGAACACGTGTTGCGGGTTGAGAAACTCGCGTCGATCGGCAAGCTGGCGGCCATCGTCGCGCACGAAATAAACAATCCGCTCGCCGGAATTCTCGTCTACGCCAGGTTGATTCTAAAACGCCTGAGTCGCAACGGCTCAGCACCTGGTATCGATGACGAGACGCAGAAGAACATTGAAACGATTGCGGCCGAATCAGCGCGGTGCGGTGAGATCGTCAAGGGGCTGCTTCAGTTTTCGCGGCAGACGAAACCGCAGGTGAAGCCCAATGACCTGAACGCGATCATCGACGAGTCTCTGCGATTGGTGCGGCACAAGATCGATTTGAGCGGAGCCGCGGCCATCACCAGGTGTGATCCTGAGCTGAAACAGATCGATTGCGACGAACAGCAGATCAAGCAGGCTTTGGTGGCGCTGTTAATCAACGCCTGCGAAGCGGTCCACCCGGGCGAAGGCCTGATCACCATCAGCTCGCGATATCTCGCAGCGGCGCACGCTGCTGAGATGCGCATCACCGATAACGGCGTCGGCATGGACGCACCAACGAGGCAACATATCTTCGAACCATTCTTTACGACCAAGGAACAGGGCAAGGGCGTCGGGCTGGGCCTGGCGGTGGTTTACGGCATCGTGACCGGACACGGCGGGCAGATCGAAGTCGATTCGTCGCCCGGCTCCGGCACGACTTTCGTAATTCGTCTGCCGGCCAGAATCGACGCCGGAAAGGTGGAGGTTAGACCATGGAACCAGGAAGCGCTCGCATATTAATCGTCGACGACGAGGCCGTGGTTCGTGATTCGCTGGGCGATTGGTTTCGCGACGAAGGTCATGAAGTCGACACGGCTGAGTCCGCCAAGGTCGCACTGGAAAAACTGGTGCATCAGAACTGGGACATCTTTCTGCTCGATATCCGCATGCCGGGAATTGACGGGCTGGAGTTGCAGCGCAAGCTGAAAGAAGCCGAGCCCGACGCGACGGTCATCATCATGACAGCGTACGCGTCCGTAGAGAGTGCCGTCGAGGCCATGAAGCAGGGCGCTTACGATTACATCATCAAGCCGTTCAATCCGGACGATCTCGAACACACCATGCAGAAGGCGATGGAACACAAGCAGCTGGTGGCTGAGAACAAACAGCTCCGCACAAAGATCGACGAGCTGAACCTGGCCCATGAGATCGTGGGCACGAGCGCGGCGACGCGCCGCTTGCTCGAGCAGGTGGCCATGGTTTCAGCTTCCGACACGACGGCTTTGATTCGTGGTGAATCGGGCACCGGCAAGGAACTGATTGCGCGCGCGATTCATGCGAACAGCGATCGGCGCTATCTGCCGATTGTCGTGGTGAATTGCGGCGCGTTGTCTGAAGGCGTGCTCGAATCGGAGTTGTTCGGCCATGAGAAAGGCGCGTTCACCGGCGCCCAGTATCGGCGCAAAGGAAAGTTCGAGATGGCGGACGGCGGCACGCTTTTCCTCGATGAGATTGGTGACATTGGATTGAAAACGCAGGTCGACCTGCTGCGGGTATTGGAAGAGAAAAAAATCTTTCGGGTGGGCGGAAACGTCGAGATTCCGGTGAATTTTCGCTTGATTGCCGCGACCAACAAAAACCTGGAAACGATGAATGCCGAAGGCAAGTTTCGCGAGGACCTCTACTATCGCATCAACGTCTTCTCGATCACGATTCCACCTTTGCGAGAGCGGTGCGAAGACATTCCGCTGCTCGCCGATCATTTTTTAAAGAAGTTCGCGCACAGCATGAATCGACCGGTGATGAAGATCTCGGGCGAGGCCGAAAACATCCTGGCGAACTACGAATGGCCGGGCAACGTGCGCGAGTTGCAGAATGCCATTGAGCGGGCGGTGCTGGTTTGTAAGGGCCGCACGATCGAACGCGACGATTTGCCGCTCAACATCAACCAGGGAAGCAACGATGCGGAAGGTAGATCGCTGGCTGACATTGAAAAACAACACATCAAGCGCACACTCGAAGAGACGGGTTGGAACATCTATCGCGCCGCGCGGCTGCTGGAAATCGATCGAGTGACGCTCTATAACCGCCTCAAGAAATATGGGTTCAAGCGCGAGACGCCGGTGCGTGCGCCGGCAAGAGCGAAAGCGAACGAGCATAGTGGCTGATGCGATCGAATGCAGAAATCAGAATCGTCCCGGTGGGCCCGGCCGACAGGGATTTGTTGGAGTATCTGGCATTGACGCTGCCGGGAAGGTTCGGTTGGGGGTGTGTCGAAGTGACGGCGAACCTGAGCCTCGAAGAGACCTATAATTCGACGCGGCGACAATATCATTCGACAGCACTGCTGGCGCAGTTGCGCGAGCTTGCTATCGACGACTCGAAGATTCTCGGCGTGACGGACCTGGACCTGTTCATTCCCATCTTCACGTTTGTGTTTGGCGAGGCGCAGGTGGGCGGACGCGCCGCGTTGATGTCGACGCACCGTTTGCGTCAGGAATTTTATGGATTGCCGGCCGACCGGCGTTTGTTGTTGGCGCGGGCTGAGAAAGAGGCGGTTCACGAACTCGGCCACGCGTTTGGACTGGGGCACTGTCGCAGCTTTGATTGCGGCATGCGCTTCTCAAATTCAGTCGAGCAGGTTGACCTGAGACCCTGTCAGTTCTGTCAGTTGTGCGAGGGGGAATTACAAGGTATATCGGGGTTCAATTTGGCTGCTTAGATGGATAAATTGTTCGATAAAATCGGAGGTGACTCAATGCATCATTCCTTTGTTGGCGGGAGCCGGAATGTTTTCAGGCTTGCTCTCGTGGTGACGCTGCTGGTGTTTGCATCCAGCCTGGTACTCAACAAAACCAATTCGCAAGAAAAGATCCCGGAGACAATTGTTTTGGGCAAGGACGCGAAGCTCGGTCAGGTGACTTTCAATCATGCCAAGCACGCGACTGAGAATCGGAGCGCCGATCTCAGCAAGCCGATAGCCTGCGTCGATTGTCATCACACGGCGCAGCCGAAGGCTGAAGCTGCGAAGGTGCCACTGCACAAGACGGCGTACCCGGCCGATCGGACGACGACCTTGACGATGGATCTGGCGACGAGCGACCCGAAAGCTGTCGGCGCAGTTTGCCGGGACTGCCATGCGCGCACGGGTGAAAAACCGAAAATGGTTCCCGAAATTCCATCGGTGAAGTACCCGGGCGCTAGTGACGCGACCGTGATGAATAATCAGCAGGCATTTCATCACAAGTGCGGCGATTGCCACGATGCCGTGGCCAAGGTCAAAGCCGACTCGACCGCACCGACGTCAAAGAAGTGCACCGCTTGCCACAAGAAGACTGCTTAGGCTGAGCCGCTGACACAGGAGCCTGCGCGGAAATCCGCGGGCTCCTTTGGGCGTACAAAACTCGAATCAGTCGTACGCGCGTGGCCTTGCTGCAAAAGTCTGCAGGCTGATCGAAAAGCGGCTATGCCGCAGCACATAGCGGAAAGGCTTTGCCTTTCCGTAAACGAGCTTGTCAGCCGAAGTCCGAGGCTGCGTCTCGGTGAATTGAGGCATAGCCTCATCACATCAAAGAGTCAACGGACGAAACACGGTAAGCCAGAGGCTTACCGCAATGTGCTGCGGCAAAGCCGCGTTATGGTTCGGTCGTCGAATGACTTTTCAGCAAAGCCTACGCGCGTGATCTGCTAGCGCGCCACTAAAGTGTTTTCGGTTTGCGCTCGCGTCACGAAACCATCCGACGGCCCCGGATCAGCGTCCGACCGTCACAAGTCAGCTGTCTGACGGTTCTCTAGGTCCGGAGGACCGTCATTTAGTAGCCACGGCCGTAAGGCCGTGGAAGTGTGGGAAAAGCGGTCCGAGCGCCGAAGGTGCGGTATTCAGCCGGAAATCATGAGAAGAACGCCGGCCCCCTGCGAGCCTCAATCTATCTATGCCTTTGATCCAGGGCCTTACGGCCGCGGCTACGAAATAGCGCGCCTTCGGCGCTGTCTTACCGTAACCACGTCTTAGGTGCGTCAATTAAACAGATTTAACCGAAATTCCCCATCGCCTGAGAAAAACCCCGCAAGGGCGACGTTCCAACTGTAGTTTTTCTCAACATTAACGGCGGCACGACCGTTGCCCTCACAAGTGTTCCCGTTCAAGGGACAGCAGAGAAGTTTTATTCAGGAAGGGACAGTAATGATGAAGAAGATCGCAGCAGCCTTAATCGGTATTCCGTTAGTCGCCGGCGCGTTACTGATTTCAGTGCCTGCGCGGGCCACCAGCGATGACGACAGCTCCGCCATGTACAACACCAAGTGCAAGATGTGCCATGGCGCCACGGCCGAGAAAAAGATGGACAAGACCAAAGCTGACGAGGCGCTGGTGCAAACTGTGCTCGACGGCAAAACCGCCGAGAAGCCCCCGAACATGCCGGCATTCAAGGACAAAGGACTGACGCCGGATCAAGCGAAGGCATTGGTTGCCTACATGAAATCGTTGAAGTAGTCACCTCGGGTTCATGACTAAACCGGTGGTGGCCACTACCGGGTGACGGCTACCAACTGGTTTTGGATAGCTCTCTCGAGGAATCGAGGGAGCTATTTTTTTGAGTGGCGATGGGTGCAACGTACAGATCCTTGTCGCTGTGATTGCAATCACCGCGAGTTAGTTGTGCAGGCGCTATTGTTCCCCTGGGCCTCCCGAAAGCGAGTTGAACGATGCTGCGTCGTGTGGTCGTACTGGTTATTGTGATCGCGGTGTTAGCCTGTGCCGCTATTTCCTTTGTTGCGCTCAGAGCGACCAGGGCCCAAACAACCCAGAATCAAGATCCGTCGGCAACGCCGCTCAAGCCGAATCAGGGCGCGATGATTGGTGGACCAAACGCCACCTTGACCGCGCGTCCGCCCGAACTTCAGTGCCAGGGCTGTCACGGCCCGGGCAAACAGCTTCCGTATTTGGCCGGTTCGCTCTTTCACAACGAGCCGCACACAGGATACGACCACAGCTTTCACGCGCAAGCGAAACAGAATGGCGCGAAGGCTGCGGCCTGTCTGGATTGCCACACCAGGAACGGCGACATGACGACGATTCTGCCGCCGAGCGATCCCAAGTCGACAATTAATCGGGCTAACATCGCTGAGACCTGCGGACGCTGTCACGGTGACAAGAGTGTCATGCAGGGCAGCGGCATCAGTAATCAGCCGATACTGGCTTATCGCGAAAGTGTGCACGCGAAAGCGATTGCCCGCGGCAACATGAGCGCGGCGGTCTGCACCGATTGTCACAACGCTCACGACATCGAACCTGCCGCGAACCAGCAATCGACCATCGCGCGCGTTAACATTCCAAACACCTGCGGCAAATGCCACGCTACGGAATCACGTGAATTCATGCACAGCATTCACGGGCAAGCCCTTTTGCGGGGCGTGTCGCGCACGCCGGTGTGCACTGACTGTCACGGCATTCACAACATTCTCCAGCCGTTCGACGGAACCAAGGAAACCATATCACCGGCAGTGGGCACAGACAGTTGCGCGAAGTGTCATGAAGGCGTGACCTTGACGAAGGAATTTGGCGTGGCCAGCGGCCGGGTCAGCAGTTACAAAGACAGCTATCACGGATTGGCCTCACAGCTCGGCTCGAAAGTGGTCGCCAACTGCGCCAGTTGCCATGGTGTCCACAACATCCTGCCTTCGTCTGATTCAGCTTCGATGATTAACGCCGCCAACCTGCAACAGACGTGCGGGCAATGCCACGTCGGCGCCAGTGAAAACTTTACGAAAGGCAAGATTCATTTCGCTTCGGGGTTCGTTTCCAGTGTCTCGACGCGCGACATGGGTGCCCGCGGTACGCGCATCGTTCGTTGGATTTATCTGCCCCTGATTTTTCTCACCATCGGTGGGATGGTGGCGCATAACCTGCTCGCTTGGCGCAAGAAAATAATCGCGCGACGTAGGGCGCCACGCAGCATCGTGCGCCTTACCGTAAACCAACGCGTTCAGCATTGGCTGTTGTTGACCAGCTTTATGGTGCTCGTCCTGAGTGGCTTTGCGCTGCAATATCCTGATTCACTACTCGGCTGGCTGCTGGGTGCGAATGAGTATGTGCGCCGGGTGCTGCATCGCGCGGCGGCGGTCATCATGCTGGTTGTCGGCGTGTATCACCTGCTGTACCTGGCCTTTTCGAAAGACGGGCGGCGCTGGGTCAGGGACATGCTGCCCAAACTGAAGGACGTGCGCGACGTCATCGGCAATTTCAGTTATTACCTGGGTCTTAAGAAGTCGAAACCAAAAATCGCGCGCTTTGGTTATGCCGAGAAGGCGGAATACTGGGCCGTCATCTGGGGCACCTTCATCATGGGCCTCACTGGTTTGATGATTTGGTTCAAGATCAGCTTCTTCAGTTTTCTGGCGCGGTGGTGGATCGACATTGCGCTTTCAATCCATTTTTACGAGGCGGTGCTCGCGACGCTCGCGATTATCGTCTGGCATTTCTATCACGTCATTTTCGATCCTGACGTTTATCCGGTAAACTTCGCGCTCATAGACGGACGAGTGTCCGAAGAGCTTTATCGGGAAGAACATGAATTGGCGTTCGAGGAGATGAACGCCCAGTGCCAAGCGGAAGCGAGCGGCCCCCAGCCCGAAGAAACCGAGGCCTCCGTTAGCTGAACATGGACAAACAATCGATTCATCTGAGCCGGCCGCCCTCCACACCCGGCGCAGTCGAGCCGCTTTCACCCAAAGCACCAAGTCTTTTCCGTAATTACATAAGCATGGTCGGTGGCGCCATCGGCATCGCCAGCTTTGTCAGCATCTGCCTGCTGTTCTTAATCGAGATTACCTCGAGCCAGGAGAATCCTTACATCGGGATTCTCACCTACATGATCCTGCCGTCAATTTTTCTCTTCGGTTTGGCGGTCGTGATCGCCGGCAGAATAATCGAGCGCCGTCGTCGCCACCGCGCGGCCCCCGGTGAGCAGCCCGCTTACCCCACGCTGGATTTGAACGATCCAAGATCGCGCAAGGCCTTTTTTGTTTTCCTCCTGATTACATTCTTCTTTGTGTCGGCGAGCGCGTTCGGCAGCTATCGCGGGTACGAATATACCGAGTCGGTGAACTTCTGCGGCGAAACTTGTCACACGGTCATGAAGCCGGAGTTCACCGCGTACCAGGCCGGCGCGCACGCTCGCGTTGGCTGTGTCGGCTGCCACGTTGGGCCGGGCGCGAGCTGGTACGTCAAGTCAAAGATTTCCGGCGCGTACCAACTGTACTCGGTGACTTTCAATAAGTATTCACGGCCCATTAGCTCGCCCGTGCACAACCTGCGCCCGGCGCAGGGAACCTGTGAACAATGTCACTGGCCGGAAAAGTTTTTTGGCGCGCAATTGAAGGTCTTCGATCGCTACGGCTATGACGAGCAGAACACTCTGCGTCAGCGGCGCATGTTGATTAACGTCGGCGGCGGCAGTCCGGCGGCGGGATTGGTGAAGGGAATTCACTGGCACATGAATATCGCCAACGAGATTACCTACGTCTCGATTGACGATCGCCGGCAGGTGATTCCCTGGGTGCAGATCAAAGACCGCGAGGGACGAGTCACGGAATATTTTGATCGTAATCGTCCGCTTACACCGGATCAGATTGCCAACGGCAATCGCCGGCGCATGGACTGCGTCGATTGTCACAACCGGCCCGCACATAATTACCTGCCACCCGACGTGGCGGTCGATCAGGGGTTCGATGCCGGACGGCTGGATCCGGCGCTACCCTTTTTGAAGAAGCAATCGGTCGAGGTCCTGACCAGGTCGTATAACACGACACCCGAAGCCGTTACTGCGATAAGTGCGTCTTTAAATGATTTCTATCGGGTGAACTATCCAGATGTGTACGCGCAGAAACGCCCATCGATCGACACCGCGGTTAAGGAAGTGCAGCGCATCTTCCAGACCTATTTCTTCCCTGAGATGAAGACTGATTGGCAGACGCACCCGAACAACATCGGTCATCTTTACTTTGCGGGTTGCTTCCGTTGTCACGACGGCGAACATGTAAGTAAAGAAGGAAAACCGATCAGCAATAATTGCAACGTCTGTCACACCATGATTTATGACTCAGCCGCGGCGCCGGAAAAGAATGTGAAGACCGGCCCGTTCGTTCATCCGGTCGATCTCGGCGGGCTGGCAGACAAGCACAAGTGCGAGTTCTGCCACCAGCCCAATAAACCGTTCAAGCACCCGATCAATCTCGGTGATATTTCGATGTTTCAATGCGTCGAGTGTCATCCGCGGACGCGCACAGCACCCGACACGGCTGCTAAATAACAACTCGACTCGTTCGTTTAGAGGGCCGCACTTGTGCGGCCTGGGTCGGACGGGTCCGCCCTCTAAACGAATCTGAAGATTGTTGTTTCGAAAATGGTCCAGCGCTCCACGCGCTGGGTACTAATCAAGCGCTCGTTGCTCTCGCCTTGCCGTTTGCAGCAGAGGGGATTGAACGCTCCAGGTGCTTGCGGAAGATTCGCGCCGCCCCATTGAGAAAATCAAAAGATGTGAGAATGCCAACCAGTTGTCCGTCATCGACGACCGGCAGCGAACCGACGCCATGGCTTTGCATGATGTCCAGGGCCTCGAGCGTCGGCGTCGATGATGACACGGTCAGGGGGTCGGTTTTCATGATGTCACGGACGCTCAGTGGTTTCTCTTCTCCCGATTGACGGCCGCGACTCACCAAATGCAAAAGGGCACGGTGGGTTACCAAACCAATGAGCCGGCCGTGATCGTCTTCGACGGGAACATGACGCACGTGACGCCAGTCCATGACGCTGGCGGCCAGATCTATGAGATCGTCGGCGCGCACGGTGAACAGATCGGTTGACATAAACTGGCCGACGGTTTGATAACTCGAGGTCCAATCGACATCTTCACGCGGTGACATGATTTCCCATTCATGCACGGGCCTGCCCTCCTTTTGTTCTGCCAGCATGCGCGCGGCAATCTCGCGATGACGTAAATCTGGCGGCTCGAGATTCTCCAGAGAGACCAGCGAGTTCAAAAGCCAGCGCGCTCCGGTTTGGCGCGTCTTGACCCGCTCATCGATGATGCCGAGGTACGTGTCGACATCCGCCGCATCAATGTTCATTGAACGTAAGCCCTGCCTCGCCAGAGGCAGCAGATGATCGCGAACCAGCGTGGCCGCCGACGAAGTCTTGCCGTCCAGCCAGGTCAGTTGCGCCTGCAGGTCGTAGCGCGCGGCCGCGAAAAAATTGGCCTTCGCATCATCGAAGTTCATGCGTTCGGTGATGTCTCCATATTCCTGCGGCAGCGCCAGCATCAGGCCCGTAAAGAACGCAGCGTTGGCAACTTCATCAACTACCGTGGGACCGGCCGGCAGGGCGCGGTTCTCGATGCGCAGGTGCGCCACGCCGTTCGCCACGCCGTAGCAGGCGCGGTTCCACGGCCAGACGGTGCCGTTGTGCATGAACAGCGCTGACAACGACGGCAATTCGCCGCGCGACAATACGTGCAGTGAATTTTCCTCCGGCAGCGTGATCATGATTGGGCGAAAACGGGTGACTTGATCATGCAGCAAATCGAGCACGGAGTGTTTCACCCAACGCTCGCCGAATCCGACCCGCGTTGGCATACTGCGCGCCTGCTGGGCGCGCGAACGCGCGTCGGTTGAGTGCTGGAACAAGGCTAAACGCGTCTCGTGCCAGAGACGTTTGCCAAACAGAATCGGGGAATTGACGGCGGCGGCCAGCACCGGGGCCGTAATAGCCTGGGCGATGTTGTAGCTGTTGGCGAATTCGCGTGGGCCAACCTGAAAATGAATTTGGAAACTGGTGTTGCACGACTCCATCATCATGTTGTCGTGTTCGATCTGCAGTTCGTCGACCCCTTTGATGTGAATCAGGAATGGGCCGCCGCGCGCCTCGCTAACGGCGCGATTCAATTCATGGTAACGCGGATTCGGCGAGAGATTGTCCAACGTCAGATCGGCAGGACGAAGCGTCGGCAAGATGCCTGCCAGCAGAATGTCGGCCTGGAACTGGGCCGCGCGCTCGCGGGCTTTGGCTAATAACTCGTTAAGCTCGCGCTTCATGCGCGCAAAGCAATCACCCGTGATAAAGCGCGGCGTGAGGTTGGCTTCAAGATTGAAGCGCGCGATCTCAGTGGTCAGTCGCGGATCTGAAAATCCGTCCAGCAGTTCCATGGAGATCGGCGCCGGCCGCAGGTCCCGATCGACCAGAAACATCTCCTGCTCAGCGCCGATGCGATGCACGCCGGACTCAATCCGATCGTGTTCGATCAGGTAGTCGAGCGCGCGCAGGTCATCGAGCACGGCGCTCATGAACGCCTGCAATTTGTATTGGTCGAAATGCTGTTCTACTTCGTGTTGTCCCATTTGTTGGTTCGGAACACGTGGTTGGCGACGCACATTCAATGTCGGTTGACCAATTCCAGAGAGCAACTTCCATTCCCGCCGGAACACGGGAATTGGCGGGCGGCCCACCCAAAACGCGGCGCAATCTCTCACGTCTGCTGAGTGAATTCCCGCAGCGATTGATGCAGATCACATAAAGCGCGCGAATTCTGCCCGGCATAAGCATTGCTGATTCAATTGAAAATCAGCGGCATTGCCAACATCTTCAGGAGCACGGACCATGGCCAAAGATGAGCGTGACATCCTCGAATTACTGAAAACGGAACTCGACTTCATTGAAAAGGGCGGCTACGGCCGGTCGGTCCGAACGCCTTGGAAGCCGCCGTCGTCTTTTCGCGATTCGCTGACCTGCGTGAACTACGCGCTGCCTGAGAAGGCTCATCCATGCGCAGAATGTCACCTGATCGAGTTCGTGCCGCGTGACAAACAGGACGAGGAACTGCCCTGCCATTTCATTCCCCTCAACGCGACGGGCGATACGGTTGAGGATCTCGACGGCAACGAAGCGAAATTGCAGGAAGCATTGAAGGAGTGGATGCGCGAAAAGATTCGCGAGATCGAAGCGGCGCGCGAAAAAACCCCTTCCGCTTAGACGGCGGACTTGGCGGCCGCCTCGTTAGCCGGGCGGAGAATTAGCCGGACAAGTCCGGCCTCTAAACGAAAGTCTTGGAGGTGTCTCATGGCCATAGTTTATTTAATGATCGCGGCCTTGATCGTCGCCGCGATTATTTTCGGCATTAGATATTTCGTGCGGGCCTCGCAGAAATTCGGCGGCGAGCGAGTCATCATCTGTCCTGAGACCGGCAAACAAGCGATGGTCGAGGTGGATGTTCGGCGCGCGGCCATCTCGTCTCTCGTGGGACAGACTGATTTGCGACTCGAGAATTGCTGGCGTTGGCCCATGAGGCAAGACTGCGGTCAGGAATGTCTGCTGCAGCTGGACACGGCGGACGAGGAATGTCTCGTCCGGAGTGTGCTCGAGAAATGGTATCGCGACAAAACTTGCGCTTTCTGCCGCCGTCCATTCGATGAGATCGATTTAGCCGATCACAAGCCGGCGCTGCTGAATCCCGACGGAGTGACGGTCGAATGGAAACAAGTTCCGTTATTGGAAGTCGTGCAGACGATGGCCGTCTCGCTGCCGGTCTGTTGGAACTGTCACATCGCGCAAACATTCCGGCGGGAACATGCCGACCTGGTGGTCGATCGAAGTCTGCCGTTGGTGGACCAGTCTCAGGAGCGTCACGTCTATCACTGAAGCAGCCTGAGGGCTATTGTCTCGCAAACCTGCGGGTTGCAAATATTTCTGCTCAACCGCTTTCAGTCCGCAAGCAATCTGTTTAGTGGGGCGTTAACTCAAACAGGGCGTCCGACCTCTCACGCGGCTTTTGCCAACCCTGCTACGAAGTCCTAAACTTCCCGCGCCAAATCCTGGGAGCATGAAAAAGCACATCCTCATCTACGGCGTCTGCGGGGGAATGCTCATAGTGGTGCTCAAACTCATTGAGTATCGCTTTCTGGTGCTGGAGCGGTCGCTCGAAATTTATGGTGGCCTCGTGGCCCTTCTGTTCGCCGGCGTGGGTATCTGGCTCGGACTCAGGTTCACGAAGACCAAAGAGACCGTGGTCGTCAAAGAGGTGCCGGTCCTGACGCGTGAGTTCGTCATGGACGCGGCCAAGCGTGATCAACTGGGCATCACGGCGCGCGAGTTTGAGATTCTGGAATTGATTGCCCGCGGAATGAGCAATCGCGAAATTGCCGAGAAACTCTTCGTCAGCGAGAACACCGTGAAGACGCACTCGAGCCGGCTGTTCGATAAATTGAGTGCGAAGCGCCGCACGCAGGCGGTGCAAATCGCGAAAGAGATGCGTCTGATTCCATGAGGCGGATATTTTCTTCACCCGAAAGCATGAATATGAACCGATTCAAGCGAAATCACCCGAAAGTATGACGACACGATCGAGCAGTCGAGCGTAATCTCAGCCCGCTTTTCAATCGAGACAGTTTCAAAGGACGATTCAGAAATGAAAAAAACGGTTCTGATTTTCGGACTCATCTCCGGCGCACTCATGGCCATCTTTATGACCGGAACGATGATCTATGTCCGAAATGTTGGCTTCGATCGCGGCATGATTCTTGGCTACGCGGGAATGGTGCTCGCGTTCCTGCTGATCTTCTTCGGCATTCGTTCATATCGCGAGAACATCGGCGGCGGCCGCATCTCTTTTCCACGCGCCTTCTCCGTGGGAATTCTGATCATGCTGCTCTCAAGTGCGTGCTATGTGGTCGCCTGGGAGGTGGTGTACTTCAACGTCATGCATGACTCCATGCATGAGTTTATCGAGAAGTACGGGTTGCACGAAGTTGACAAGGTGCGGCAGTCCGGCGCCAGCGAACAGGAGATTCAGGCAAAGCTCCGGGAGATGAAGTGGATGCGCGATCATTATGACAATGTCTTCTTCAACGCAGCGCTGACGTTGCTCGAGCCGCTGCCGCCGGGTTTGATTATGACGCTCATATCGGCAGCCATCCTCAGGAAGAAACGCAAAGTCGATCAGCCAACGGCTGCCGTCACGGCAACACTGCCGGCTTCCTAGAAAAGATTTATTCGCAGCCTACGCAGAATCAAAAAACCAACCCCGAGAATTGGTTTTCAAATCTGCGTAATCTGTGTAATCTGCGGACTATTCTTCATCGCCAAACGAAATCAAGTCTGACGCGCAACCAGCGTCGCGGCTTTGCCGCGGCGTGGGGCGGCTGGGCGCTGGATGGCATGGATTCGTTCATTTATGCGCTGGTGATGGTGCCGGCGTTGCGCGAGTTGCTGCCACGCTCGGGGATTCCCGGCGATGCCGCGAACACCGGTTACTATGGCGGCTTATTGTTCGCACTGTTTCTCGTCGGCTGGGGGATGTCGCTGGTCTGGGGGCCGATCGCCGACCGGTTCGGACGCGTGCGTACGCTGATGCTTACGATCATCTGCTATTCGACCTTCACTTTTCTCGGCGCCGTCGCGACGAGCGTTTGGCAACTCGCTGCCTTTCGTTTGTTGGCCGGAGTCGGCATCGGCGGCGAGTGGTCCATGGGTGGAACTTTTGTGGCGGAAGAGTGGCCCGAAGATCGACGAAAGATGGGCGCCGCGTTGATGCACACCGGATATTACTTCGGAGTCTTTCTGGCGGCGATTGTGAATTACTTCATCGGCGCTCGCTACGGTTGGCGCGCGATGTTCGCGGTGGGCGGCACGCCGGCGCTGCTGGTTGCATTCATCCGTTATGGCGTCACCGAACCGAAGCGTTGGCAATCGAAGCGGGAAAGCATATCGATGTGGCATTCGTTCGCCACGCTCTTCTCATCAGTCTATCGAACCCGTACGTTTTTGAATTCGATTTACTTGCTCGTCTCGATTGCCGGCTTGTGGGCCGGCTCAGTCTATGTGCCGACCGCGGTCAACTATCTGGCCACCAAAGCCGGTTTCGATTCAGCGCAAGCAACCAAGTTGGCTTCTTACGGAACCATGCTGCTTTCAGCCGGAACAATAATCGGTTGCTTACCGCTGCCAATTCTCGCTGAGAAGTTGGGCCGCAGAATCACTTTAGCGATCTATTTCGCGTTGATGTTTGTCTTCATCGCGCTGGGCTTTGGATACGTATTCTATCTGCCGCAGCATGCCCTGATGTGGTTCATGATCTGCTTGTTCTTTCTGGGAGTCGGCGGCGCCAACTTCGCGATGTACACGCTTTGGCTGCCGGAACAATATGCAACCGAATGTCGCGCGAGCGCGTTCGCGTTTGCCACTTCAGTCGGACGCTTTGCGGCCGCGGGGATTACTTTCCTGGTCGGGGCCGGCGTCGCGCGTTATCACACGATTGGCATTCCGGTCGCGCTTACTTCAATCGCTTTCCTCATCGGACTTGTGCTCTTGCCGTTTGGTAGAGAAACCCGGGGCGAAGCGTTGCCGGCGTGAAATCCAAAACTGCGTTCCGTTTAGAAGCCGCACTTGTGCGGCTCGTTTCGTACTGACGCCGAACCGGACAAGTCCGGCGTGGCTTTGCTGCAAAAGTCGAACGTGTCAGTACCCGGAGCGGTAGCGGCGGGATCTAGAAGCTTCTTTGAATAACAAAAGACCTTATTTTGCTTTGAGGACGCACCTTGATCCGGTCGCTACCGCTCCCGGTACTGACACTATCAATCACACCACCGACTTTTGCAGCAAAGTCGTCGGGCGCTAAACGATCCCGGTTCCTGGCTATGCGAAATTTCGCACACACAGACTGACTTGTCTGAGTACTATTCCGCCATTTCGCCGTCCGCATGCTGAAAAATCCCACTCGATGCTAATGCCCGTTGGAGCACGGCTTTTGCTATCTCGCTGAAAGTGCATGCAAGGCCCGCACTCTCCGCCGGTCGACTTCGTTTCTGCCAGACCGCGGCGTTGCCTATAATTGCCGCGTATGGCGGCCGGGAAGAAGGACAAAAACCTGAGGAGCTACAAAGAACGAATTCTCGTCGTGGACGATGAGAAGATGATTCGCTGGTCGTTGGGCGAGGCGCTGCGCGGCTGGGGCTTTATGCCCGCCGAAGCCGCGACCGCCGCCGAAGCCGTCACTGCCTTTGAAGCGGAATCACCCGCCGCCGTTTTGCTCGACATCAATCTGCCGGATGGATCAGGGCTCGATGTGCTGCGCAAGCTGCGGCAGCGCGAACCTGACGCGGTGATCATCATGATCACGGCAAATGTTTTGATCGATGAAACAATCGCCGCATTGCGCGGCGGCGCCTACGACTTCATCGGCAAGCCAATCAATCTGGAAGAGCTGCACGTCGCGATTCGCAATGGCATCGAGGCCAGCCGTCTGCGGCGCGAAGTGAACGTGATCCGGCGCGAGCGCTTGCAGCAATTCAGCTTTGATCAAATCATCGGCGAATCGCCGGCCATTCGCGAGATGCTGGCGATGTCGCAAAAGGTCGCCGAGAGCGAAGTGTCGTCCGTGCTCCTGCAAGGCGAATCGGGCACCGGCAAAGACCTGGTGGCGAAGGCGATTCACTATCATTCAAATCGGGCGGAGGGTCCGTTCGTGGCGATCAACTGCGCGGCTTTGCCCGGCACGCTGATCGAAAGCGAGTTGTTTGGTTATGAAAAAGGCGCGTTCACCGACGCGAAGGCCCGCAAGGAAGGAATGTTTGAGCAGGCGGAAGGCGGCACACTCCTGCTCGACGAGATTGGCGAAGTGGAATTGAGCCTGCAGGCCAAACTGCTGCGCGTGCTGGAAGAAGGCGCGTTTCGTCGCGTCGGCGGTTTGAAAGATATTCCTTTCGATGCGCGCATCATCGCGGCGTCGAATCGTGATCTGAAACGCGAAAGCGAAAACGGCCGATTTCGTCTCGACCTCTATTATCGTCTGTCGGTGATTCAGATCGACATTCCGTCGCTGCGCGAGCGAGGCGATGATGTCCTGCTGCTGGCCGAGCATTACATGGACTCGTTTGGCCAGCGCTTGCGTAAGCAGATCAAGGGCATCTCTCCGGAAGTGGCGAAGGCTTTCCGCCAGTATGATTGGCCAGGGAACGTGCGCGAACTGCGCAACGTGATCGAGCGCGCCATGATCCTCGAAGATGAAGACGTCATCACGATGAAGTACATTCCGCGCGCGCTGGCGGGCGGCGTGCCGACGGATCTCGCGTCGCCCGACGGCCGCGGATCAGAGCCGTTTCAATTACCTCCGGGCGGAGTTTCCCTGGACGAAGTAGAAATGTCGTTGGTGCGCCAGGCGATCGAACGCAGCGGCGGGAACCAGACCAAAGCTGCCGAGATGCTGGGCATCTCGCGCGACCAGCTGCGGTATCGGCTCAAGAAGCTGGAAGAGCATTCAGCGGCCCACGTATGACCGCACCGGACCCGCCGCGGCTTGATCCCTTCGACTCTTCTTTCTTAAGCTAACCGCGTGAAATCCTCTGACCATCCCACACCCAAGCCGCGCGCCGCGACCGCCACCGAACGAGCGCTCACTGAATCTCTCAAAGAAGTCGCCGACATCAAATTCGCGCTCGACCAATCGACGATCGTCGCCATCACCGATCAGCGCGGCATCATCAATTACGTGAACGATGCCTTCTGTCGCATCGCGAAATACTCGCGCGCCGAACTGCTGGGCCAGGATCACCGCATCATCAACTCCGGCTATCACTCGAAAGAATTCATTCGCAACATGTGGACTGCGATTGCCGGCGGCGAGGTGTGGCGCGGTGAGCTTCGCAACCGCGCAAAGGACGGCAGCATCTACTGGGTCGACACGACCATCGTGCCGTTTCTCGACGAGCAGCATAAGCCGTATCAATACGTCGCCATTCGTCACGACATCACCCAACTAAAGTTGGCGGAGGAGCAGATTCGGCAACAGGCCGATCTCCTCGACAAGTCGCAGGACGCCATCCTCGTCCGGGACATGGACGATCGGATCATCTATTGGAACAAGAGCGCCGAGCGCATGTACGGATGGGGCGCCGACGAGGTGGTCGGCAAAAAGACGACCGAGTTTTTATTTCAGAGCATGCCGCCTGATTACGCCGCCGCGCAGCGGACATTGCTGGAACGTGGCGAATGGCGCGGCGAGTTCAATCAGGTGACCAAAGACGGACGCGCGCTGATCGTCGAGACGCGCTGGACGCTGGTGCGCGACGAAAACGGCGAGCCTTTTCAGAAGCTGGTGGTCAACACGGACGTAACCGAACACAACCGGCTGCAGGCAGAACTGCAGCGCGCGGCACAACTTTCGTTTGTCGGGGAACTTGCCGCCGGGCTGGCGCATGAAGTCAAGAATCCGCTCGCCGGGATTCAGGGCACGGTGGATATTTTGATCCGGCGGCGCGATGCGAATGATCCCGAGCGCGAAGCCCTCGAAGGCATTCGGCATGAAGTGACGCGGATCGACGCCACGGTGCGCTCGCTGCTTGAGCGCGCGCGGCCGCGGCAACTGACAACGGGCGAAAGCTCCCTGACAGAGTTGACGATGAAAGCTGTCACGGTAGCACGGTCGCAGGCGATTGGCGCCGGCGCGCGAGGGCGAAACGTGCACGTCGAGTTTGCGCCGCCCGAGGTGGACATCATTGTCAATGCCGATTCCGCGCAAATCGAAGATGCGATCCTCAACCTGGTCATCAACGCGATCGAAGCAATTGAGGGCGAGGGCCGAATTACCGTGGGTATTCGCCGCGAAGTGACAGAGGAAGTTGAAGAAGCCGTCATCGAAGTGGGCGACACCGGTCGCGGAATTTCGGAAGAGCACCTCAAGCAAATTTTTAATACGTTCTTTACGACGACGAAGGGCGGGACCGGTTTGGGTCTGCCGGCGGTCAGAAGGATCGCACGCGCGCATGGCGGCCGCGTGGAGGTGACGTCAGAGATTGGTGAAGGTTCGACGTTTCGGATTTATCTACCGTTGAATTCGAGTCTGTAATTTGGGGTGCGGTGGCAGAGCGCAGCGGCGACACCGCTTTGACAAATCAATACGCGATTCGTTTAGAGGCCGCACTTGTGCGGCCGAGGGCGGACTAGTCCGCCTTCTAAACGAGCCTAACGTCGCACGCCCAGCAGCAGCTTCGGTTCCACCGCCTCGACGCGCACGCGAGCATCGAGTATCACCGCGCCCGCTTCATAAACCACGAACGGATTGCAGTCGAGTTCGGCGATTTGCGGGAAATCCTCGACCATTGCGCTGACGCGCAGCAGTCCTTCTTCGAGCGCGGCCACATCGCGCTTAGCGCTGCCGCGAAATCCATTCAATAACGGGAAAGTTCTGAGGCTGCGCACCATTTCTCCGGCGTCTTCCTTGGCCAGCGGTGTCAGTCGCACCGAAACATCGCGCAGCAATTCAACCTGGACACCGCCGGCGCCGCACGCCACGACCGGACCGAACTGAGGATCGTGCACGACGCCGACCAGCATCTCGACGCCTGACTCGGCCATTCTTTGCACCACGAAACCTGTGGGCGCGTGGCCCTGCAGCGTTAGCTGATCGTACATCTCCGCGGCCGCCTGTCGCACCACGTCTGGTCCATTCAGATTCAGACGAACTGCGCCCGCGTCTGTCTTATGCAGCAAACCCGGGGCAATCGCTTTCAAAGCCACCGGCGAATCGAATTGCTCTGCAACCCGTCCCGCAGCCGCGGGGGTGTCGACTATTCGCTGCTCGATGAGCGGCAATCCGTAATATGAAAGCAGCGCAGACGTTTCGCCGTGCGTCAGCCAACCGTTGCCGCGTTGTAACGCCGCCGCGATCAGCGAGGCCGCGTCATCACGACGAATATCTTCGAAGGTTGCCGGTTTGCTTTCCGGCCGCTCGCGCCAGCGGGCGTAGCGCGCCGCGCGGGCGAGAGCGATGGCCGCAGTCTCGGGAAATCGGTACGAAGGAATGTTTGCGTCACGTAATACCACCGGCGCGCTGTCCGCTGAAAGAAAGACGCTGAGCACCGGCTTGGTGATGTTGCTCGACTTGAGCGCGGCAACGATCTCGCGACCCACGTCCTCGGCGCGGGTCACGAGCGGCGGCGTGAAGATGACGATGAGCGAATCTACGTTAGCGTCCGCAGCTACCAGCTCGATCGTGCGTCGATAATGTTCCGCCGGCGCAGAGGCAATCATGTCGATCGGATTTCCCACCCCGGCGCCGGCGGGCAGGAATTCGCGCAACGCTTTTTGGGTCAGCTCGCTCAGCACCGGCACTTCAAGTCCGCGCGCTTCACACGCGTCGGCGCAGAGTATGCCCGGCCCGCCGGCGTTCGTGATAATGCCAACCTTATTGCCCTGCGGCAGAGGTTGATTGACGAGCAGCGAAGCCACATCAAACAATTCTTCGAGCGTGTCCGTGCGAATGACGCCCGCCTGCCGGAACAACGCGTTGACCGTCACGTCTGAGGCTGCGATCAAAGCGCCGGTGTGCGAAGAAGTCGCGCGCGCGCCGGCAGCCGACCGTCCGCTCTTCACCACGACGATTGGTTTCTGGCGGCCGACGCGACGCGCGATCTGTGAAAACTTTTTCGGATTACCGAATGACTCCAGATAGAGCAGTATCACGTCTGTGTTCGAATCGGTTTCCCAATAGCGAAGGAGATCGTTGCCGGAAATGTCAGCTTTGTTTCCGACCGAGACAAACGTCGAGATGCCCAGGCCGAGTGAATTCGCGTGCTGAATAATCGCCAGCCCCAAAGCGCCGCTCTGCGATGAAAACCCGACGCGTCCCGCCGGCGGCAATCCCGGCGCAAAGGTGGCGTCGAGATGAACGGCCGGGTCGGTGTTGATGATGCCCATGCAATTCGGACCAATCAGACGCATGCCCGACGCGCGGCAGATTTGCACGAGCTGCGCTTGATCCTCCTGCCCGCGATTTCCGGTTTCCGAAAACCCGGCCGAGATGACCACGAGCGCCTTCACGCCCTTGCGCCCGCACGATTCGGCGGCTGCCAAAACATGTTCGGCAGGAACGACGATGACTGCGAGGTCGACGTCGCCGGGGATGTCCTCGACGGATTTGTATGCGGGAACTGATTGGATGACCGGCGCAGTCGGATTGACGGGATAGACCGGGCCTTCAAATCCGTACCCAACCAGGTTATGAAAAATCTCGCCGCCGATTGATCCGCGACGGCGCGAGGCGCCAATCACTGCCACTGAGCGTGGATTGAAGAAGAGCTTGAGCGCATTCACCGCGGCAGTTGATTCTCGCCGTTCGAAGCGATCGACAGCTTCTTTCGTAAACGAAGTCGGGAAGCTCACGTGTAACTGACCGGCGGTGGCGCCCACTTCGAGCGGCAGTCCCGATTCGCGAAAGACATTCAGCATCGCTGAGTTGGCGGCGGCGACTTCAGCTTCGAATGTGTCGACGCCGTTAGCGGTGGCGATCTCGGCGAGTTGGCACAACAGAAGTGTGCCGAGCCCGCGTCCCTGAAAATCGTTGGCGATCGTGAACGCTACCTCGGCGCGATGGTCGTCGATGCCGACATAGAACGAATGGCCGACGACGCGCTCGTCTGGGCCACTGCACGCGATTAAGCCCACGGTGTGTTCGAGATTTGCTTCGCGGCGCGCTTCGGCGGCGAGCGCCGAGCCCTTGGCCAGCGAAAGGAACCGCAACCAACGCGATTCCTCCGACAAAGATTGAAACAGCGTTAACAGCGCCTGCTCATCGCTCGGTTGCATCGCACGAATTCGCACGGTGGAACCATCACGCAGGACCACGTCGCCGTTGCGATGGGGAAATCCGATCGCGCATGAATAGTTTTGAGTGGTTTGATTACTGGTGTCTGACATTGGTCGCGACAGGATATGATTTTTATGAATGATCTCGTTAGTGATTTGCTGCATGACTCTCCTTGGTGTCAGAACCCGGAGCGGTAGCGATGGGATCAATTGACTCCAATCGTCGGGCGTCGATCCGGTCGCTACCGCATCCGGTTCTGACACCCCAAACGCGCAAGCAATGTGCCGCCCGGTTCATTAAGCGCGCCAGGTTTAGACAATCGATCGCTGGGAAAACTTTCTCAGAATCTGAGTGAAAGCGCGCATTTCGCAGCGCCGACACAAGCCGCAAATTGAGGAAAGACTGTGCGTTTCTCAAGTGTGCGCGGGGGAATGCCCGTTGCTCTCTCAGCCTCAGGAGGTCTGGTTCCATGCTTCGGAAAAGTGATGCAAAGATCACCCGGCGCGCGTTCTGTAATCGGGCTTTGATCTCATCTGCGGCGCTCGCGGTTGCCGGCACTAGTGCCGCTGGCCAAAAGGACCAGCAGCAGAATCTGGCCGCTTATCCGCCTACGAAAATCCAGGGGGCCGAGCGCGTGATGCCCGGCTCGTTTCTCTATTTCGATTATCCGAAAGCAAAAGATCCCGCGGTGCTGGTGCGCACGATGGATGGGCAATATCTTGCCTACAGTCGCAAGTGCGCCCACCTCGGGTGCTCGGTTGATTACGACACCTCCGCGCGGTGTCTGCGGTGCCCGTGTCATCGCGGCATTTACGATTCGCGCAACGGCTACGTGATGTTTGGACCACCGCCAAAGCCGCTTGACCAGATCGTGTTGCAGGTGCGTGCGGGCGGCGAAGTGTGGGCCGTGGGTAAGCGGACCGGTGGAGACTTTAATGCGTGAGCGTGTCAGAAGCCCGCGCGTAAGCAAGGCTCGGCCGATGTAATGCGTTTGTAGGGGAGTCCCTTGTGGTCGGGCTTCTGACACGGTCCAGGAGGCACAAATATGAAACGATACATAACAGGTCTCGTCGTCGTGACGATGACCAGCTTTATCTTCGCGGTGACTGCGCAGGCGCAAAAGACGCGCGCCGCCGCGGTGGTTGACAAGTCGGTAACACAGCAGCCGTTGTACACGGACTTTCGTGGCGCGAAACTCGGCATGACGCCGGAAGAAGCGCGCGAGAAACTCGGCAACCCGGTTTTGAAGGATGCTGAGATGGATTACTTCGTGCTGTCGGACACAATGACGGCGCAGGTGGTTTACGATGCGGCGCACAAAGTCAGAATGATCTCCGTAGACTATGCGAACGGCGCCGGCGCACCGGACTATCACGCTATCGTAGGCGAGGAGCTGGTCACGAAACCTGACGGCTCGGCCTTTGCGATGGTCAGGTATGAATCGCGCGGCTTCTGGGTTTCATATAGCCGCACCGCCGGGTCGGTTACCATCGTGACGGTCACCATTCAGAAGATCTGAATCCGCAGGTCAGTGACGTGAACGGTAGCGACCGGATCAGGATGCGACGCTCATGAGGCGCGCGCACACTTGTGTCTCCGCTACCCGCTCCCGGACATTGACGCACGTGTTTGGCAACAATAACGTCGTGGATTTGAAACGGAAGCCTTAGTCCAGAACCGCCAACGTCTGTCATAATCAGACAAAGCGGAAGGAACAGATTGTTATGGAAACTACCACCGTGCGTAACGGGAAACACACAGCCATCAACCTCGGTCATCTAGCTGCAAAGGCCGCGGAAGGAAAAATTCTCGCCGAAGATTTGGTGGAAGTCGGCAAGCGAAAAGCCCAGCGATTAATTCGAAAAGGCTACGAGACTGGCGAGGATTATCTCGACGATACGACCCACTACATCAAGCATCACCCCTGGCAATCGATGGGCGTCGCGCTTGGCATCGGCCTCACGCTCGGATTCCTGAGTGGGTTTTTGGGCCGCAGAAGATAATTGCGAACTAGCGGTTCGCCATCAATTCAATAAATCGCTGGAAATGGTGCGCGGCATCATGTGGGCCCGGTGCAGCTTCGGGATGATACTGCACCGAGATAATCGGCAAAGTTTTGTGCCGCATCCCTTCGACGCACTGGTCATTGAGATTGATGTGCGTGACCTCGACCTCAGGCGGCAGCGTCTCGGCTTTCACCGCGAACCCGTGATTATGTGAAGTGATTTCGACGTGTCCATCGCGGAAATCTTTCACCGGTTGATTGCCGCCGCGATGACCGAACATCAACTTGAAAGTCTGACCACCAAAGGCGCGGCCGAGTAGTTGATGGCCGAAGCAAATTCCAAATGTCGGTGTGCCTGACTGTGCGAGACGCTTCACTTCCTCAACTTCCTTGGTCATCGAAGCTGGATCGCCGGGGCCGTTCGAGAGAAAGATTCCGTCGGGCTTCATCGCCAGCACTTCATTCGCCGGCGTCGAGGCGGGCACGACCGTGACGCGGCAGCCGGCGTGGGCCAACTCACGCAGCGAGTTTGTCTTTACCCCAAAGTCATAACAGACAACGTGAAAACGTTCCGCGCCTTGCGCCGGAAATTCGTAAGGCTGCTTCGTGGTGACCACGCTGGCCAGTTCGCGGTTCTCCATCGGCGGCGACTTGCGCGCTTTCTCAATCACGCTCTCAGCATCAGTGTCGATCGTTGACAGGCAAGCGCGCATCGCGCCTTTGTCACGAATGTGCCGCACCAGCGCGCGCGTGTCGATGTGATCGATGCCCACAATGTCCCAGCGTTTTAAATAGTCGCTGAGCGATTCTTCCGCACGCCAATTCGAGGCGACACGACTCGCTTCGCGCACCACGAATCCTTCCACCCACGGACGTGACGATTCGGTATCTTCGTCGTTGACGCCATAGTTACCGATCAGCGGGTAAGTCATGCAGACGATCTGTCCGGCGTACGAAGGATCGGTCAGCACTTCCTGATAACCGCTCATTGAAGTGTTGAAGACCATCTCGCCTACGCTACAGCCGTCGGCGCCCCACGAACGCCCGCGGAACACGCGACCATCTTCGAGTGCAAGGATTGCGTTGTCCATCTCAATTGTGTCAGAAGCCCGACCGTCAGGGAGGGCTACCTACGGAGCCTGCCCTGCCTCACGGTCGGGCTTCTGACACTTTCCTATCCTCCCAAATTTATATTGAACCCGCCGCCGCTGCCGCTGGATTGCGAGGGGAAGAACGGCTTGAGCAATCCCGCCAGCGCGGCCAGGTTGCGGGTTTGAATTAACAGTTCACCCGGTCCGGTGAATTCGGCCACGATGCCTTCGCCGCTGACCATGCTGCGGAAAAAACCAGCCGCGGCTTTGCGCAGAGTGTATTGCGTCGTGCCTTCCCACGCGACCAGATGGCCGGTGTCGACGACGTAGCGTTCGCCGGGCGTGAGCGTCTTGCGATGAATAGCACCGAATGAAGAGACGAGCAAAACGCCTTGTCCCTGGACCATCAGCACAAACAAACCTTCACCGGCGAAAAAAGATTTCGCGCCGCCCCACTTCGTATCGACGACCAGGCCGGCGTCACCGGCGAGATAGGAACTCGACTGCACAAAGAAGGTTTGATTGTGCATTTCGATCGCGGCGATGTCGCCGGGCGCGCCGGGCGCGAGCGTGACTTCGCCCGGGCCGCCGCGCGCGGTGAAAGTTGAAACGAAGGCCGACTCGCCACCGGCTGCGCGTTTGAGTGCGCCGAACAGTCCGCCCTTCATCTGCGATTGCAATTCGACGTTCGCCGACATTGAGACCATCGCGCCGGCTTCGGCCATAATCGACTGTTCGGGTTGCAGTTTCAGCACTGCCAGCGAGAACGCGGGTTGATGTTCGATTTGATAACTGTAGCCGCGGCCCGTTCCCTGGCCGTCACTGTCGATGCTGATTGAATGAGTTGGCGAGGTGGATTCGGTGCGCGTGCCGCAGCGACCACAGAAGGTTCCGCCGGGGGCGATCGCGGCACCGCAATTTGGACAATTCATTTTTGTTTGGGTCCTGATGTGAAGCGCTGAAAAAACTATTTGCCATTGGTAATTTGAAATTTTTCATTTGTCATTGGAAGAAACGACGTCCCATCTTCAATCAACAAATGACAAATCTCAAATAACAGATGTCAAATAATCTTTTTTGCGTCGACACCCGCCCGTCAGTGGCGCCCGCCGACTGCTTCCTGGCGCTTGCCCTTCAGGAATTGCTGCGCCTCGTGCAGCCAACGCTTCTCAGTTCGATACTTGTAGGCGGGCGCGGTTTTCACGGCCTCGATGCACGCCTGCATCGAACTGGTGGCCTCCTGACTGTCGCCCAGACCCGCATAGGCGCGGCCCATCAGATAGAGACCCTCGGGATCGTTATCACGTCGCGCGAGAAACCGCTCTAAAGCGTCGCGCGCATCGGCGTATTGTCCGGCGGCAATGTAGGTCGAGCCGATCTCGCGCCAGACTTCATTCTGTGAGTGCGACTGGTCGCGTTGCACCACCTCTTCGAAGTGGCCGACTGCCTCAGCCAGACGTCCCTGCGCGCGCGCGATGCGGCCCAGCTGATAGTGTGCGTCCAGCTCATCGGGATCGATTTCAATCGCCCGTTGAAACCGCTCACGCGCTTCGCTCAGTTCACCGCGCTGCTGATGAATCAATCCCAGATTGTAATGCGCCGACGAATCGCGTGGATTGATAGTGGCGGCTTCCAGATTTTGCTTGAATGCGGCGCGCGCGCGTTGCGTGCTGACGACCTCGTTGAAATATCCGCGCAAAAGCAGAAATGCAAACAGCAGCAGGAAAGGCGAGCCCAGGACGTGGCCGAAGAGCCGATAGGCAACGAGCGACAGAGGCAAGCTGATGATGCCCGCCAGCACCAGAATCGCGATTGACCGAAGGATGGAGACTCGGAAGAGGGTCCGGACCGCCGCTACAAAACCGACCACAATCAGCGGAAGTCTAATGGTCATGAAGAGATTCCGGGAAATGTAAACCGGATCGTTTAGTTGCGCTTTCAGGATCGCCAGTTGGTCTGGCGAAAACGAAAACCTCTGGATCATCGCTCGCATCTGTTCCGAGTCCTGCGACTGAATCACAGACGCGGCGTACGCAGCCTGAATTCCACTGAAGTGCAGAAAGGCGGCCAGCAGCAAGACGATCAAAAAGACGGCGCAGTAAACATAAAGACATACGGAGGACAGCGAGCCGTACTCCTGTTGCAGCACCACACCAAAGCTGCCGCGACGATCGAAAAGGTTTGCAACCAGCGTGATCACCGGCACGATTACGATGGCAATCGTCAGGATCGGCGCCACGCCATGAAACAGCAGATTGGCCACGGTCGCGGGCGAGGGTTTCAGGATGGCGTGATTGCCGGCCAGGAATTCGATGACAACTGAACAGACGATCTGAATTACGTAGGCCGACAACACCGCCGGGCCGAGCCGGCCGTGATCGCGGACTTCACGCAGCCCGCGAAACGGCGCATAGAAAATCATCCCAATCATTCTCAGCCAGTCATTCATGGTGTTGCTTATCGATCGTCGTCGTCCGGCCCGTCGTCGTCGCGGCGATAGTTCGCGCCCGGCGGCACCCCGCGATTATTCGCGTCGCGCGTGATCACCCTCGCAGAACCCAGAGGCCAGTAGCGGAACAAGGCCTTGCCGTAGATATATTTTTTCGGCACGAGTCCCCAGATGCGCGAGTCGCTCGAGTTGTCGCGGTTGTCGCCCATCACAAAATAGTATCCCGGCTTCACGTAAGTAGGTTGTCGCGTGTAGGGATTCATGTTGAGGTGCGGATCGAGATAGGTCTCTTCGAGATCGCGCCCGTTTACGCGCACGTGCCCTTCATGCATCTCGACCGTGTCGCCCGGCAACCCGATGACGCGTTTGATATAACTTTTCGAAGGATCGTCAGGGAACCAGAAGACGACGATGTCGCCTCGATAAATATGCGGCGCCCACTTGTAGTCGTCATAGTAGACCAGTTTGTTAACGAAGATGCGTTCGCCGTCATGCAGATAAGGCAGCATCGAAGTGCCTTCGACCTTCACCGGCTGAATGATGAAGACCATCACCAGCGCCAGCACCATCAGAGCAAAAATCAGATCACGCGCCAGCAGTCTCGATTCCTGCCACATGTGCTTGCGGGCGGCGTCCTTCGGTCGCTGCACCTCGATGTCGCGGTCATCGTCAGGATGAATTGTGCCGAAAGGAGGCGGCTGGTTGAATTGCTTGCCGAGCATAAGGTTCAAATTAATCTGCGGGCGCTGTCCAGTGACAGCGTTGCCACCCTTCGATGTTATCGAGGTTATAGGTCGTTCGCTTTCATTGTCAAACTTTGAGCTTCGCGTTCCTTTGCGGCGTCATTAGTTTGGCTGAAGGCGCATTCTGCCGCCCGTTCATCTCAAAGAAGTCAAAGTACATTTGGCTAAAGCTTGACACGTCCGTTTGGCGCTCACTATCATCCGGTTCAGTATTCGCCGCAACCTTTCGCAGTGGTAAGTTAATCATTGGTCCCCGGAGACCGGAGGCAACGTCCGTGATCAAACTCGATATCATCAATCGTCTGGCTGAGGAAACGGGCATTCCCAAATTGAAAGCCGAACAGGCCGTTGAAGCGCTCTTCAGTTCGATGAAGGACGCCCTGGCACGCGGCGATCGGATCGAGTTGCGCGGTTTCGGCGTCTTCATCGTGAAGCCGCGGAAGCGTGGCGTCGGGCGCAATCCTCGCACCGGCGAGGAAGTGGCCATTCCCTCGGGCAAGACGATTCGCTTTAAGCCGGGCAAGGAACTTCACAGCCGCGGATTTGCGAGCGACGATTCGGATGGCGAAGACTGAAAGTGCAAATAGATTGATCGGGCTGGCACCTGCGCCGTTTTGATACTCATTGTTGACGGCGCACGTGGCTGCGCGATTATGCCGCGAGAATGAAGAGCGAGCTTTTCATTCTCGCGGCTTGTGTTTTTGGGGCGCGCCACGGACTATAAACTCCACGTGCCGCCGCACGAAATGAATGTTTTATGGCTGTGCATAGAAAGGCGATGAAGCGAAAACCTGGATCGAGAATAATCTCTCAGGTTGGGAAGGGTGGCTTGCCCCCGCTCCTAATCACTACTTCAGATTAACCAGAAAGGGGCGGGGGTAAACCTCCCTTCCCAACCTGAGAGTTTATTCAGCTACTCGATTTCAATCAGGGCTTCTTGTGCAGAGTAAAGTTGTATGGACGAAGTAACTGAACCATTTGCGCCGGTGAGCGCTGAACCGCAACGGCGAGTCGTGAATAACCCGACCGCGCGTCAATGGCTCCTTCATGTGGCGCTGTTTCTAATCACAGTTTGCACGACCACGATATTCGGAATGGTTGCGGCCGGCGTGACGTCCGCGATTGGCAGTCCACCGCAAAACGGTTCCGGGCTGTTGTCGATTCCTGCGTCTTATCTGTCGTTGGTTATCGCAATCGTCCGCTACGGAGTTTCGCATCCGTACTATCTCGGGCAGGGGCTTCTGTTTTCCGGATCATTGTTGGCGATTCTGACGGCGCACGAGTCGGGCCATTATCTTTTCTGCCGATACTACGGGGTCGATGCGACCTTGCCGTTTTTCATTCCGCAGCCGCCGCTGCTGATCCCGGGAACCTTCGGCGCCTTCATCAGGATGAAATCGCCGGTGCCTTCGCGGCGTGCTCTGTTTGATATTGGCTTAGCCGGGCCGCTCGCCGGTTTCGCGGTGATTCTGCCTATCGCGTTTGTCGGCATAAAGACTCTGCATCATGTGCAGCTCATCGCCGGTGAAGCGAATGGTGGTGGCGGTTCGATCATTTTTAATGATCCTTTGCTGTTCCGGCTGATCGCCCGCGGCTGCAGAATTGACCTGGATAATTCCGAGGCGAATTCGTTTTATCTGGCATCGTGGGTCGGCGCACTCGTTACGGCATTGAATCTGATGCCGGTGGGCCAACTCGATGGCGGCCACGGAACGTTCGCGCTCTTCGGCAGCACCGGTCATCGATGGATTGCCCGGCTCGCATTCTTTTCGATGTTGGCGGTGACCGGTCTGGGCTGGCTTTGGTATGGAACGCCCGCGATGATCCTGTACGTGGTGCTGCTGGCCGTGATGTTGCGCGTGCGCCATCCGCAGCCCGAACAGATGGAACCTCTCGGCACCGCCCGCATCATCATCGCGATAGTGACACTGATAGTTTTTGCGCTCTGCTTTCTACCTTTTCCGATAACGTTCGGCTAGATCGGGATCACCTTGGGAGTCTGATGAGACTCAAATTTCTATTAGCGATTTCGGTTCTGGCTTTATCTGTTTTCGGAAATGCTTCAGCGCGACAGGCAGTGCCGCTGCCGCAGACTGATAACGCAATCGAGTCCATACGTCAGCAGTACGCGAGTATCAATCAGAACGCGCCGCGCTATCGTCGCGTGAAAAAGAACCTCGCGGGTTACTCCGCTGAGGGCGGGGAACTCGCCGCTTATTTTCATGGGCCGACCGTGATGAAAATGGTCGCAACCTTCTTTGGCGAGACGGGCCGTGCGGTCGAAGAGTACTACTTCTGGAACGGCCAACTAATCTTTGTCTTTCAAACCGAGAATCGTTACGACAAACCCTTCGGGAAGGTCGTCAGGAAGATCGAGAGTCGCTTTTATTTCAAAGACGGCAAGATGATTCGCTGGCTCGATGAAAACGGCAAAGAGGTGGCGCCCGATTCAGCGGAGTACGCGCCGAAGCAAGTCGATTACCTGAAGATGGCGAAGGAATTTGTTGACGGGGCGAAGTCCAAAGCGGCGACGATCGAAGGCCCGTAGCGACAATCTATTCCTACCAAGCCCGGAGTGCTATGATCCGCAACTGTGGTCATTCGCAAAATCATTTGGAAAGACCAGTTCGTTGAAAAGCTGGAGCGGAAGCACGGGGTCTCGGTTTTTGAAGTGGAAGAAGTCCTTAGTAGCAAGCCTCTAGTTCGTAGAGTTGCCAAGGGCCTAATGAAGAATGAGGACGTTTATTCCGCGCTTGGACGAACGTATGATGGTCGGTACTTGATCATTCTCCAAATATACAAAGGTCAAGGCATGGTGCTACCAATCTCAGCGCGCGACATGAACGCCGCCGAAAGGAAATATTATGAAAAGCATAGATAAGAAGATCGATCCGTTGCCCGAATCATTCGAAAGCGAAGAAGCGGCCGGCGAATTCTGGGATACTCATAGCTTGGCGGATTACGAAGAGCATCTGGAAGCAGCCGACGACGTTACCTTCGAAATCAGCGAGCGGGTGTTCGAAGTGCGGGTTGCAGAGGATGTTTATAAGAAGCTGCAAGCGCAAGCAGCTTCGCTCCATCAGCCGGTGCCGAAAGTTGTTGATGAGATTTTGCGAAAGGAATTGGCTTCGTGAAACGGGTGAACGATGAGCGGAACATCCATAGATTGGAATTGGTTTTTCAGCTCGCTCGCTCAATCGGTAGCTGCCCTTGTTGGTATCTTCGCGGCCTTTATCATCACTAAAATCGTAAACAATCAAGCCGAGTTTCAGCGAAAGAGTTCTCGGCTCAGAGAGCTACTTAGTGTAACAGCAAAATACCGAGATGCGCTCCTTGATCGCTCGTTCGATTGGTATTGCGAACGCAGATTAGAATACGCTCTTGAACGCATAGAATGGGTCGAGCCGAAAGAAGATTTTAATACCGCGGAAGAGTACTATTACGAGTTCAATTTCCCGCAATTCCTTCCCCGGTCAGAAGTCCTAAAGCAAATCGAAGACAAGATTGCCCAAGAAAAAGCAAAAAGAAATGCGCCTTCGCGCGCTCGAGACCCATATTCCTTCATAGCCCCACCATACGATCCGGATTTCAGGCGATTTCAGATTCAGCAGGAAGACAGAATTCGCGAGAGTGTGAATGACGAAGGCGAGCGCATCCGCAGTTTGATTCTAGAAATTCGACAACACATTCGCCTTGTCAGACTTCACCTTGTCGAGCTTGAAGGAAATCCTGAATCTTCCGTTCTAATCAACTGGTCGATAATTGGCGCAGTATTACTGTTTCTAGTCGGGGTAATTTATCCACTTAGTTTCCTTCCAGTGAACGTCAACCAGCCAATTACTTATTCGTTTGGCGCATTTTTCTCGATACTGCTTTCATTTAAGGGGCTATTGTTAGGCAGCATCTCGATTATTTTCCTCGCGATCGTTATTACGTTCTGGTATGTAAACCTCTCGCTAAGATACAAACCAAGAGAAATGGAAGAGCTTCGGCGGGCTGAACGCATTGAGGACTATTCTGAATATCTTCGGATCATGCGGGCGAATCAACCAGATAATCGCAATGGCTCCATCGACGACAGTCAGGAGAAGAGTTAAGCCGCCGGCAACAATCCCTTAATCTCGCGCACCATTCGATTCACTTCTTCCTGATCCGCCAGGGCAATCATGAAAAATTTGTAGCCCTGGTGAAAACAGATGACGCCGTTGGCGAACAGCCAGACGCCGTCGAGCAGGGGATTGCCACCGAAGATCCAACTAATGGGCGCGCCGGTCAGCCCGACGGGATTCACAATCTGCGCAAACATCACTGCACCCATGGTGCAACTGAAGGCGCCCAGGAGCGGCGCGCCGACATACTTGGCCATCTTCTTTTGGAACTCGACGCGCTCGCGTTCGGCTTCGTCTAATTCGCCGGCGGCGATGCGCGCTTCCTGCTTCTTTAAATACTCGTCGAATTTTTCGCTGGCCTTTTTCAATCCCCAGACGGGCAAGGCTGAATGCGTCAGCCAGTGCGGATGCGTTCCCAACAACACGATGTCGAGGCCGGGGAAGGCAGCGCCGGCGCGAATGCCGAGCACGAGGGAAGCGGTTACCACCGCAGCTGTTCCCGGATTTTCTTTGATCCAATCTTTCGCTTTGGTGAGTCCGGCGGTGGCAGCCGCGGTCGCGCGCGTCGCCCTGACTCCTTTGCCGGCCATTTTGGCTGCCGAGCCGACGTACGTCGCCGCATCGTCGAAAGCCTTTTCGGCTTTCTTGCCGGCCGGACCAGCGGCGTCGCGAATGACCTTGCCGGCATCGGTCGCTGCGTCGCGGATGATCTTGCCGGCCTCTTTCGCGTGACGCTTGGCTTCGCCGGCGGCCTGTCGCGCGTTCTCTCTGAGTTTTGGGTCGCCCGTGAACGATTCGGCTTCCTTGCGCAACTGTTCCGCGCCGTCGGCAATTGTCCTGGCGCCTTTGCGCGCCGCATCGCCCGCCACGCGCGAAGCGTCTTCGACGATACCGCTCACGCCGAGTTTCTCGTCCAGCTCGCGGGCCTTTTGTTTCGCGGCCCGATGCAGGTCGTCAAATTTTTCTTTGTAATCGCTCATGGAACCTCCGCATCATTCTACGCCACACGTGCAAATTGAGTTCAGCGATAATTCCTGCTTTGCGTTGTTTTGCACAAAAAAGAGTCCTGGCTGCAATCGAGTACCTGAATGATCTCTCAAGTTGGGAAGGGCGGTTTATCCTCGCGCTTTTGGTCTTCCCAGGAAATCCGTCTAGTGGATTCTGTAGTCCGCGAAGCGGACGAAATGAGAATAGCCCACGCTTTAGCGCTGGGTCGCGGTGATGGAAATCCCAAGCCCGCGAAGCGGGCGACAGAATTCTGGCGGAGATCATCGAACTGTAACCTCTGTCGTCCGTTTCACGGACTCGTGGTCCCAGTTACGTTCTGATCCCAGCGCTGAAGCGCTGGGCTATTTTCACATCGTCCGCTATCGCGTCCGGCGAGCCACTTCGATTTTTTGTGCAAAGCCGATAAGCGAAAGTGTACCGAGAGCAATACCATCTCCCCATTCCGCCTTTACTTTTGACTGCATCCTTCTTACTTTTTCCATATGCCGAAATGTCCAACGTGCGGCCGGCCGGCCGAACGGCAAGATAATCCATGGCGGCCGTTCTGTTCCGAGCGTTGCAAGCTGATTGATTTCGATAAATGGACCAGTGAGGAGTATCGCGTACCGGGACCGACGATAAACCCGGCTGAGATGCCCGCCCCGTCTGCCGCGCGCGATGAGAATAATGAAAGCGAGTAGTGCCTTTGCGTAAACGCGTTGCCATTCTGATCGGACTGACGTGCCTGCTAGCCGGCGCCTGCGCAAAGCGACAGCCGGTCAATGGGACCTTCGCGGTTGCGAATAATCAAGCCGCGAAACTCTCGGATTACAAAGGCAAGGTCGTGGTGCTGGATTTTTATGCGACCTGGTGCGAACCGTGCCGCCGAGAAACACCACGGCTGGTCCAATTGCAAAAAGACTATGGCGCGAGCGGGTTGCAAGTCATCGGGCTGAATGTCGGCGGGGCCGATGACCGCGACCAGGTGCCGGCCTTTGCCAAAGAATTCGGGATCGAATATCCCCTTGGTTTTCCGGATGACAACCTGGTGGACCAGTACCTCACCGATAATCAGAGTATTCCGCAAGCGTTCGTCTTCGATCGCAATGGTGATTTGGTGAAACGATTCATCGGCTACAGCCCGAAGTCGGACGCGGAGCTGGTGCGCATCGTCCAGGGCGCGGTGGCAGCCGGCCCAGTCGCGCAACAAACAAAATGATTCGCGAAAAGCTAATCGACAAAGGCATCGGCGAGCACAAATTTCGCTGGCGCAGTCACGAAGTGTCGCGCACCGAAGGTTTGAGTGATGCGGTGTTCGGGTTCGCGATCACCCTGCTGGTTGTCTCGCTGGAAGTGCCGAAGACATACGGCGAGCTGATGCAAGTCATGCGCGGCTTCGGCGCGTTCGCGATTAGCTTTACGTTGCTTTTCATCGTCTGGTACAACCAATACAAGTTCTTTCGGCGCTACGGGCTTCAGGACAACACCACGATATTGCTGAACGGTGCGTTGCTGTTTGTCGTGATCTTCTATGTCTACCCGTTGAAGTTCGTCTTCACACTGCTGGTTAACCAGTTTACGGGCGGGCAGGGAATTCTCAGGCTGGCGGACGGAAGTAGTGTCCACATGATTGAAAGCAACGATCAGATGGCCAGGCTGATGCTGATCTTCGGTGCCGGGTACGTCGCGGTGTTCGGAGTTTTTGTGTTGCTCTATTGGCATGCGTACCGGCAACGCGCCGCACTCGATCTGAATGAATTGGAGAGCTTTGATACGCGTGTGGACGTCCAGGAGTGCGCGCTCAACGTGGCGATTGGGTCGCTTTCTATTGCCCTGGCTGCGTTGGGCCGCGGGAACTTCGGTGTGTTTGCCGGCTTTACCTACATGCTCTGTCCAATTGTGCTGACGATCCATGGGACGCTGATGGGCAAGCGGCGCCGGAGGATCGAAGACGAATCCGATCTTGTTCGCGCGGGCACTTCCGGTCCCTGAACCAAAGATGATTCATTTCAACTTCTGGCCGACGCTCGCATTTGTAGCGATCTTGATCTCGTGGGTGGCCTTCGTCATCACTTTCCTGGGCCACAAGAAACCGCCCACGCCTCCGGAAAAGAAGCGAGATTCCTCGTCAATTGTGGGGATAGTCTTTCAAGGCCTGAGCTACGCGGCCCTTTGGATCATTCGACGGCAATGGTTCACGCCCATGTTTGGATCGAGCAAGTTTTCAGAAATTGCTCTGGCCGTTTTGACCATCCTGTTGGCGGCGGCATCGGTCTGGTTCTGCGCTGCCGCGATTCGAACGCTCGGCCGGCAATGGAGCCTGGCGGCGCGCGTCGTCGAAGGACACAAGTTGGTAACACAAGGACCGTATAGTATCGTCCGTAATCCGATCTACACAGGCATGTTCGGCATGTTGTTGGCGACCGGGCTCGCGGTCAGTCACTGGATTGGACTTACGCTGGCCGTGGTCATATTTGCGATCGGAACATTCATTCGCGTGCGCAGCGAAGAGCGGCTCTTGCGAGAAATGTTTGCAACTGAATTCGATGAGTACGCGCGCAGAGTCGCGGCCGTAGTTCCGTTCTTGGTTTGATTGTAGGGGCAGGGCTTGTCCCTGCCCGCCGTTTGAAAAGGAGCGGGCAGGGACGAGCCCGGTCCGACAAATGAGAAAGAACGGGCAGGGACGAGCCCTGCCCCTACAGATGAGAAAAGCAAAGATACTAGCGACGATTGGTCCGGCCTCGCGCGACCCGCAGGTGTTTGAAGCGATGCTGGCGGCGGGCGCGGACGGCGTGCGCATCAACATGTCGCACGGCAACTACGAAGAGAAGGCGGGCGACATTCAACGCGCGCGCGCCGCCGCGGAAAAAATGGGGCGGCCATTGGCGGTGCTCGTCGATTTGTCGGGACCGAAGATTCGCACGCGTTCTTTGAAAAATCACCAACCGGTTGAATTGAAGGCCGGCCAGGTCTTCACCATCACCACGCACAACATCGAAGGCGACACCACTCAAGTCGCCACAAATTACGATGGCATGCCGCAGGACGTGCATCCCGGCGCGCGCATCCTGGTCGATGACGGCGCGATCGAGTTGCGGGTCGAACGCACGACCGCGACCGATATGGTTACGCGGGTGATTAATGGAGGCATGCTCGGTGAGCGCAAAGGTATCAATCTCCCCGGCGTCAAGCTGCCGATACCCTCGCTCACCGACAAAGACCGCGAAGATTTGAAGTGGGCCGCACAGCAGAAGGTCGATTACTTTGCGCTGTCGTTTGTGCGCAGCGGCAAAGACTGCGAAGTCGCCAAGGAATTAATCAAACGCGCCGGCAGCTCGGCGCCGCTGATCGCCAAGATTGAAAAGGCCGAGGCCATCGATCATCTGGACGAAGTGATTGCGGCCGCCGACGGCGTCATGGTGGCGCGCGGCGACCTGGGCGTCGAGACCAGTGTCGAACAAGTGCCCGTTTATCAAAAGCAAATCATCGAACAGGCGAACGCGGCCGGCAAACTGGTGATTACCGCGACCCAGATGCTGCAGTCGATGGTCACTAATCCCCGGCCAACTCGCGCGGAAGCTACGGATGTGGCCAACGCCGTGTGGGACGGATCGGATTGCCTAATGTTGTCGGGTGAAACCGCGACGGGAAATTATCCGGTGGCGGCCATTGCCACGATGTCGCGCATCATTGAAACGGCCGAGACTCGCCGCGAGAAGCGTTCGATCATAACCAAGCTCGTCGGCCGTCAAACCGGGCGCGTCAGTCGCGCCTTATGTGAAGCCGCGGCCTTCGCCGGTGATGAAATGAATGCGGGCCTGATCGCCGTCTTCACCGAATCAGGTTTGATGGCCCGGCGGCTCGCTTCATTACGGCCGGATCAAAGGATCATCGCGCTTACCTCATCGCGCGACGTCATCAATGAGCTGTCGTTGATCTGGGGCGTTGAATCAGTCATGACAACGCCGCCGAAAAGCACGGAAGAACTTTTGAAGATTGGCGAACTGGCTTTGCTTGAGGCTGACCTGGTCGATCTGGGCGAGACGATCGTGATTATGGCGGGCCGGCTGTCGGGACTTGGTTTGTCGAGTTCAGTGACGCTCTACAAGGTTGAGGGCGACATTCACGAGACGGTGTAAGCCTCCTGTAGGGGCAGCCCTTGTGGCTGCCGGTTTCGCAGACAGCGGCGGGCAGGGACAAGCCCTGCCCCTACAGTACGGCCGTCAGTTCTGTTTCTCGTTCTGTTTCTCCTTCGACTCTGCACTCTCAGCAGATTTGGCGGCCGGTGGTTTGGTTGTTTGCAGACGCGTCTTCAAGTGGTCGTCCATATCGAGGCGCTGCACACCTTCCGCGTACCAATTCGGCATCGGTTTACCCATCAGGAAGTGATCGAAGAATTCTTTCATGCGCACCGTGTAGTCTTTCTGGTTCGCGCGTTTCGCCAGGCCGTGATTCTCACCGAGATATTCCAGCATCACGACCGGCTTCTGCAGACGTCTTAGAGTGTTGTAGTACTCGACGCCCTGCGTGAAGTCGACGGCGCCGTCCTTGTCGTTGTGCAGGATGACGAGTGGCGTCTTCACATTCTTCGCATTGGCCACGGGCGAGTTGCGCGTGTACGCCTCCCAGTTGTCCCAGGGTCCGGTAGTGAATCGTCCCTGGCTGGCTTCGAAGATCTCGCCGTTAGTCACGCCACTGTTTTTGTAAATCAACCCGTACATGCTGATCAGGTCGGTGAGCGGAGCGCCGGCGATCGCAGCCGCGAAAATATCTGTCTGCGTCACCAGGAAAGCTGTCTGATAACCACCCCATGAATGGCCGGTGATACCCACGTGCTTCGCATCAACTATGCCGGTGGCAATCGCCGCTTTCACCGCGGGCACCATGCACCAGACGGCGGACATCCCCGGATCGTTCAGCTTGTAGGTGATGTCCGGATTGAGCACTGCATAACCATTGCTCGTGTAAACAGATGGATTGAAGCCGTTCGCCGATGGCCGCGCGTATTGATAGGCGCTCTGCGACGTCTTCTCGTAGAAGTTGACCATCATCGGATACTGCTTGCCCTTTTCATAATTGGCAGGCAGGTGCAGCGCGGCTTGCAGCTTGTCGCCTTTCGCGCTGACGTAATCGATGAGGACCGTGCCGCTGGACCAAAGGAATTTTTCAGTTCCGGCTGCGAGGTTCGTCAGCCGTTTGCCGTTCGTTAGTGACGCGTCGGTCACGTAAAAGTCCGGCGGGTCTTTGTAAGTCTGACGCGTGTAGAGATAGACGTCCGCCTTCCGGGCTTTGATTACCGGGCCGTAGGCTGCTTCGTCCCACATCAGCCGCTTCACGCCCGGTTTGCCGGGTTCCAGCATTCCGATGCCGTCTTTCTTGGTCCATTCGCTGTAGGCCTCGAGGTAAATCGGTTTCGAAAGATCATAGCCGCGCTGTTCGGGGTCGAGTATCTGGGGACGCCGATAGCGAATCTGATCGGTCTTGCCGTTGACCGTGAGGTTGACTGCGGGTCCGCCGCTTACGGGAACCTGCCAGATGTCCCAGTTGTCGGACAGCAAAACGTATTTGCCGTCTTTCGACCAGCCGGCGAAAGGTGTGGGCGGCTTGGCGACGTTCACATCGGCCTCGGTATCGACAAACGAGGTCGGCACGGCCTTGGTCAGGTTCGTCGATTGTCCGGCGACCATGTCGTAGGCGTAGTACTGGCCATCGTCGTAATAAACGAAGTGTGTGCCGGTGGGCGATGAACCCATGGTCCATCGCGCCTTGGTGAGCGCGCGCTTGCGTTCGCCCGTTTGCAGATTGATGACTGAGATGTCGGCAAAGGCACGACCGTCGAGGTGACTCATCATCTCGTACTGATCGTCGCTGCGGCCGATTGCATATTTCTGTTCGGCGGCGGGCGTTACCTGGCGGGTTAGATCGTCGGCGAGGCGAATGAACTTCTTTTCAGCCGGACGGTAAATCGCGAGGTAGCTGTAGTTTTTGTCGACGCTCTCCTGCACCTGCTGCTGCGATTGCAATCGCTTGTCTTTCCAATGCCAAAGCACCAGGTCGACTTTCTCGTCGGCGGAGGGCTCGGCGCCCGGGCTCTCGCCTCTTTCGCCTTCCGGCCTCTCCTTTTTCTTGGCCTTGTTTATGCCGAAAAGCAAACCGCTGAGGTCCTTGGTCCACGTGGCCGCACGATTAGCACTGACGGTCATGCCGATGGGAAAGTCTACGTTGTCATTCGGATTAAAAATCGTCTTCTGTGGACCGTTCGGACCAAAATCCTTAAAGCCCAGGACGCTGTAGAGCTTGTCCTCATAGGCTTTGTCATCAACTCCCTTGAGCGCGGTCAGGCCGTTGCCTTCTTCGGTCCACGCCAGGCGCGAGTAGACGGCCTTGCTGTCGTTGTCGAGCGGACGAATGGCGCCGCTTTCCATGTCGCGTATCGCCACGCCGTTACCGGACTTGTCCTGCGCGTCGACGGTCCAGGCGAGATAACGGCCTTTCTTATCGAAAGCAAAATCGGCGACGTTGCCGATATTGATTTCCTGACCACTCGCGAGTTCGCGCAAAATCAAATCAGATCCTTTCGGCCGATCATCTCGAGCCGGGCCACCGCCTGCGGGCGGAGCTGCCGGTGGTGCGCCGGCCGGAGCGTCCGGGCCATATTTGGCCATGGCAATCCAGCCGCCGTTTTCACCCGACAGAGTGAATCGTCGCACTTTGGCAATTTCGATCTTTTCGCCGCTCGCGAGATTCAGGATGCCCACTTTGTTTTGCAACGGCTTTCGCTGTTTCTTGAGCATCGCCCCTTCGGCTCGCGAAGGAAACATCGTAAACACCGCATACTTGCCGTCACTCGAGAACGCGACTGAGGGTCCGGTGACCGGCAGGTTAGCCAGATCGCCGGGGCCGAAAATCGCCGGAGGCTGCGGTATCTCGCCTACCGAGAATTTGTATTCCTTATCACCTTTGGTCTGGCGAATGATCACTTCGCTGTCGCCTTCGGCGGGACCAATTCGATAACCGAACCACTCGCCGTTTTCAGACAAGGCAGTGCCGCTGATGCCTTTCCAGGCCATGATGTCGGCTAATTCGATCGGACGTTGTTGAGTCTGTGACCAGACGTTGATGGCCGCTACGGGCACCAACAGGAATAGACAAAGTGACAGAAGAATAGGGGAACGATGTCGTCTCATGGTAGTTCCTTTCATTGAGCGAGTTTCAGGGCGCGATGCACGGATCGCACTCTCGGAATGCCGCCAAGATTATGACTGAATTGGAATGAAATCAAGGATTGTGCGGACGATTAGTTGCTAGTTTGCGTAGTATCCCAGCCGTGTTCTTGCCGACAGTGACTTGAATTCAGGAGGAGCATCGGGTCGGGGGGCAATCTTCAATTTGAGCCGATGCCACTTGCCGGCAGGATTTGCGCGAAAGCCCAGCCGGTATTGATGCCGCAATTCCGTCGCAATTGTTTCAATGCTGCTCCTCAACTCTTTCTTGTCGTGCGGATAAATAGCGTCGCCGCCAGTTGTCTCCGTAAGTTCGTCCAAAATACCCTGCCCTTCCATTCCCAGAGCTGAACCGACATCGCCGCGGATGGCAACTCCCACGGCATAAAGAGAAACATCGGATCTCTTCAAACGCTCTCGCAACTGAACAAACGTAGCTTTGGAGGAGTTATCCTGGCCATCCGTAAATACGATTAAGGCACGCTTCGCGTAGTGCGCGGTCTCGAAGTGTTGCATTCCCGTTAACACGGCATCGTAGAAAGCGGTATTGTGCTTTTCCGCGTTCAAACGAATCTTTTCTGCCAACAAGTCCTGACCAACTTTCCAGTCCGTCAAGGCGCGCGGTTGGTTGTCAAAGGCCAACACGAAGAATTCGCTCTTCGGATTACTTAGTTCAACGAAATGGGAAAGAGTTTCGCCGATGGCCGCGGCTCGAGCAATGTCTCTGGTCTCATAGAACTGCGTCGACTCAGAGATGTCGACCAGGAATCCGATGCTCATCGGAGTATCGACATTCTCGAAAAACTCAATTGCCGGTGTCTCTTTCTCGTCAAACAAAGCGAATGACTCGCGCGGCACTCCCATCACAAAATTGCCGCTCTTATTCCTGACCGTAACCGTTAATAGAGTGATTTGGTTGTTCGTTTTGGGAGCATTCTGAGGTTGCGCGACTATTTGAATCGCGACGAAGATTAGGAGCATCAGAACCAGGGCGACAGTTCTGGATGACATAGCGTAATCGTTTAAATCGAACTAGTCGGCGCGCAGCGGCTGCCCGAGACGCTCTTTGTCTTTTTTCGCTTTCTCTTTGCGCAACTCGGCTTCAGACATCTGCGGGTCGCGCCAATTGTCGAGGATGCCGACCTGGTGCACACATTGAATGGTGCAGGTCGGCGCGCACCATTTCTCAGTTTTGTATTCGCGCTTGAAGTCTTCCCAGGTGTAATCCTCGAGCGGAATGCCGGGATAGCCGCGCTGCTGCGAACACCAGTGCACTTTGCCGTCTTCGCAAATGTAGAGGTAGCGCGAGCCTGAGCGGCAACGCCATTCGTAGGGCTGGCCTTCGGCGATTGTGTCCTGAAACCAATTCAGCCGCGCGTGATCTTTATTGCCGAGTTTCTTGACCGCGTGAAAAATCTCTTTCTCTTTTTGAGTGAGCGGCTTGAGCGTGCCGTCGTCATCGTGAATAACGCCGACGGTCGTCGAGAATCCGAGTTCCACCGCACGCTTGGCGACAGTCAAAGCATCTTCCGGATTCTTGATGCCGCCGCCGATTACCGAATTGATGTTGATGTGAAAGTCGGCGTGCTCTGCCAGGTAGCGCAGCTTCTTATCAAGCACGCGCAGGCTCTTGCGCGAGACTTCATCGGGATTGATGTTGTCGATGCTGATTTGCAGCGCGTCGAGACCTGCGTCATTCAGGCGCTTGATGCGATCCGGCGTGAAGTAATAGCCGTTTGAAATCAATCCGGCGATGGCTCCGGTCGACCGGATATGCCGGATGATTTGATCCAGTTCGGGATGCATCATCGGTTCGCCGCCCGAGACCGTGATGATCGCGGTCTTGAATTCGGCCAGCTTATCAAGGCGACGCTTCATCACGTCGAGCGGCACCGGCTTGGAAGTCTGATCGTATTCGTTGCAGTAACCGCAGGCGAGATTGCAGCGGCGCATCGGAATGATGTGCGCCAGCACGACGTGATTGGTCGACAAGAGCGCCTTTGAAATGAACGCTCCCTCGCGAAGTTTTAGCCTGAAAAAAGTCGACGGTCGCACTGCTTTAGGTTTCGAAAGAATATTCTGACGTTGTCAGTAGCGCAAGTTGCGTCTGTATCAGAAGCCCGACCGTAAGGGAGGACGCCTCTCGATATCGCATGAAGCGGGTGATGAGCGGGCACCCTCCTCATGGTCGGCCTTCTGACATAAAGAAGGGCTTCAGTTGCCCGAAGCCCTCCGCAGAAAAGCGTTATGGTCGCGACTAACCTTTGATTCGCTTAACGTTCGAATCAAGCTTCAAGTCGAAAACTCCCTTGTCGAGGTTTCCGTTCCTCGAAACGTTGCTGAGTCGCATCGTCGTCGAGTCGTCGTTCTTTTCGACCATCTTCGTTTGCACCGGCAGTCCGGAGTCATCAACCCAGAGCTCGATGTATTTGTAACTGGCGGCCGTCTTAGGCACGGCTTTCACGTGGGTGGTGTGGACGCCGCCCCAGATTGTTTCCTCGCGGGTGTCCTGAAAATCGCCAAAGCGCGAACGGAGCTGTGCGGCTGACATATTCAAGAGAGCCAGCACGTCATTATCTTTGGCGCTGCGCACCGAACCGTTAGTGCCGATGATCGCCTGATTCAAGCGGGGGCGGTAAAGAATGTAGCCACCATTTGCGACGACCAGGATTTCCTGCTGCGGTTTATTCCAATCCAAACGGACCAGCGACGCGGCTTTTCCGCCCGCCGGGATATAACGAATGGTTCCGTAGTATTTATCGGAGTCTCCCAGCTGCGAGTTGTACTTCTCCATGCTTATGTCGGCACTCAAAGTTCGCAGGCTTTGTTTCTGTCGTTCCATCTTCGTCAACATGGAACTAACCAAGCCGGCCTGTGCGTTGGCCGCGGGAAGAGGAATCGCGACCAGTGCCGCCAACATCAGGGCAACTAGTGTCGGGGGTACAAGTTTTTTCATCATAGCTCCTTAGTAAAACTTGAGGCCCCTGCGGGCCCCCTTATGCAAAACCGTGAGTACGCTTCGACTGATGCGTCTCACGGTAAATTAATCTGTGAATTATAAAGCATGATCACCGTATGTCAACCTCATATGCAATGACCCTGCCAGTGCTGTCGGTGCGTGGTTTGATATTGACCACGGAGCCATTCGTGCGGTTGAACTGCTCTTTCGCGCGACGCTCCAGTTCAGCGTCATCCCTTTTACCGTCAACAAGATCTGAGGCTAAGATGGTCGCCGTTTGAATCGGCGGATGGCTCACAAACCAGCTCTTCGGTGTCAGAAAAATAAAAGCCAGGATCAACACACACAGCACATCCCACTGCCAGGATGTCCGAGAATAGTTCCAAAAGGCGATTTTTTTGGCAGTGTCCGAGATGAATCCCATCTTGCGTTTCTCAGATAATTCAGTCACTTCGTGAGGCTAAACGATATGACCGTCACGCATTTGGATGATCCGCTGACAGGCCGCGGCTGCCTCGGGATTGTGCGTAATCATTATGATTGTCTGATTGAATCGGTCGTTCAGTTCGCGAAACATGTTCAGGACGATTTCGGAATTTTCCGAATCGAGATTGCCGGTCGGCTCGTCCGCCAGCACGATTGCGGGACGATTAACCACCGCCCGAGCCAGCGCGACGCGTTGCTGCTCGCCGCCGGAAAGCTCGAGCGGTTTGTGATGCATCTTGTCCTCGAGGCGCAACATGCGGAGTATTTCGCGGCGTCGATCCGGATCGTCTGCCCCGTTCCCTTGAATGCGTTCGGCGAGGCGCAGATTTCCTTCCGCCGTCAAGGTGGGAAAGAGATTGAAGCGTTGAAAGACGAAACCGATCTTGCGCCGGCGAATGTCGGTTCGCTTTGCATCGGTCGCGGCAGTCAGGTCCTCGCCGTCGATCACAATACGGCCCTTGGTCGGTGTCAGCAGGCCGCCGAGCAAATGCAGCATGGTCGACTTGCCGCATCCGGATGGTCCCATGATGCCGATGAATTCGCCTTCCTGCGCGGCCAGCGAAACACCGCGCAAGGCCGGCACGTCGACTTTGCCAACCCGGTAAATCTTTTCGAGATTGTCAGCTTTTAGAATTGTTGCCATTGAAAACTAATCGAGATGCTCTGCTCTTCGCAGCAGTGACCGGTCATTCGTAGGCCAGCGCATTAACTGGATCGAGATTCGCCGCGCGCGCTGCGGGATAGAAAGCGCCGAGTGCTCCTCCCAGTAGGCCAATAGCTGCCGCCGTCAGGGCCCATCGAGGACTGAACTCAAAAATCAGGCTCGTAGCTTTGTGAATTCCGAATCCGGCGCCCGCCGCCAGGGCAAAGCCTACCAACAATCCGATAAAGCTGATCAGCAAGGCTTCCCGTTCGATTTCACTGATGATGTAAAACCGCGATGCGCCCATCGCTTTCAAGATCCCGATTTCGCGAGTGCGCTCGGTGATGGTCGTGTGCATCGCCAGCATAATCACGAGCGCGCTGACGATCGCGGCCAGCACGACCAGCACGCGCAGAAAAATCGTCAGGCCGGGAATTGAGTTTTCGATCGTGGCGAAGATCTCGCGAGTCAGTTGAATCTTGTTTCCCGGAAATGCTTCGTCAATCCGCTTGGCCACTGCGACTTGTTCGCTCGGGTTTTTGACTTTCACATAGATGAAAGTGCACTTATCTGGTGCTTCCAGCGCCTCCTGTAGAGTTGCCATGCTCATCTTGGCGCGCGCGCCTGATTCGGGTGCGTAGATGCCGGCTACGCGATAAACCTTATCGCCGAAAACCTTGATCGTGCTGCCGACCGGATGGTTGCGCGCTGCCTTGGTTTCGTCGATTACGATTTCATCCGGCGACCTGGGCGCCTGACCCTTGATGATCCGGATGTTATTCATCTTCGAAAAGCTGTCCCATTCGACGCCTTCAACTTGATCGACGCCAAACGCGCCGCTGGCGTAGAAATGCCGAATGACCGGAGTAACCGACTCCACGCCCTCGATTTGTTGCAGCAGAGGAACGTACTTGGTGCTCAGGTTTACCGAGGCGGACGTTAATTGAAGGGAACCCGGCCGAGTGAAGATGATTTCCGCGCTGACATTCGACGAGCGCTTCTGCAAATCGTCAGACATCCCGTGCGCGAGGCCGGTGAAAAGCATCACCAGAGCCACTCCGAGCGCGACTCCCAAAACGCTGATGGCCGAACGCAACGGCCGCTGCCGAATATTCGAGACGACTAGACTGTCCAAACGGATGCCTCTTTCAAACGCGCCATCTTAATACAAGGCCGCGGGTAACGCGAAACTGGACGGTGCTAGTCACCAGTGACGAGTGCAAAGCGGGTGGCTTCAGTATGAGGGGTTTATCATTCACGCACGGCATTTCAGCCCGGCGTCGGTGGCGTTGAGCTTCCGATTCGAAACCGTTTGAAACGGCCTATTTAATTCTTAGGCGGCAGGGACTTCTTTTCGTCCAGATCGACTTCGGGAAGATTGTTTTTGTTGTTCAGGATGAAAGCGTCCGGCGGATATTCGTGGTTGATAGTCAACGCTTCCGCCGTTGGATAGCTAATGCTCACCTTGTACTGATCATGCGGGCGCGTCAGCGAAATTGTGGCCGGCAACATGAGGTTGCCCTCAGTGCCAAACTTCGCCAGCGGCCCGTAGGTCACGTCATTTATCAACACGCCGTTTTCGTCAAAGCTTTGCAGCCGCGCGAAGCGGATGCCACCTACGCGATCGAACCAGAAACGTCGCGACAGTCGCGCCCCCTTGTCTGCGCTGGCGACAATCTCTTCGAGTAAATAGTAGCCGCGCACCACGCGCTTACTGCTGTCGCTTCTGGTTGGGTCTTTCTCGGATTCAAAGAACTCGGTCTGGACATAGGATGTTCCCGGTGCCTGGGGATTGATCGGGTTGAGCAGCAGGGCATCGGTCAAATGTTGCGGACGCAAATTTGACAGGGCGTTGACTGCCTGGGCTTCTGAATTTTTATCGCCCGGCGTGGCAGTGCCATCCATATCGAGCTTGGCATAGACGGCGCTGTTGGTGCCCTTTACAAACTTGCGGTATTTTTCCTCACCTTTGAGAATCGCGATCCGGAAATGTTCCCCGTCCGAAGTCATCTGCACGATATCTGAGGCCACAACCGGCGCTTGAATGTTCAAGTAGATCTTCCCTGGCCGTTGCAGTGTGATCGAACCGGGAACGTTCCGGTACTTTTCAGCGAGACCAGAACTGGCATACGACAGATCTTCGAATTGAATATCCACCAGTCCGTGGATCGATTGCACGCCGACCAACTTATTAACCGCCTCAATTAGTTCCGGCGTCTTCGCAGTCGCCAGCGGCGTCAAAAGCTTCTCGGTTTCAACCCTCTTCTTCTTCTTGATCAGACTGCAGCCTGAAATTAGCAGCAGCAGGGCGACCAGAACTGTGATTTTTGAGATTTTCAATTTGGCGGCGATTCGGGGGCGAGCGGAGATGTGCATCAAGCATCAATAAGGCCGGCTCTCAGACATCTGGCCGGCTCGGGTTCACAAGAATCAATTGGTAAGCGGAGTCAGCTTACAAAGCAGCCTTGGCGATTGTCAACGCGTTGTAGGGATTACCATTGGGTGAATTGAATGCGGCGGCCACCTTAAGTCGACCGCCGCAAGGTTTAGACGCAAGGGCCTTTACGGATTGCCCGCGCTCGCGGAATTGCTGATTGCCAGGTTGAAGGTCGTGCCGCTTTCCAGGCGCAGGTTACTGCCGGTCAGGCTTAGTGTCGATTCGCCCTGCGCGGACGCGCTGGTTGACTGGTTAATCTGCAGCCCGCGCAGTGAGCCGCTCAGATTCCCGGTCGTATTGGTGGCGGACCCGACGGTGCTGCCGACCGCAGTCGTGGTCGTGCCCGCGACGTTTCCCACGGTTGAGGTCGTGGTGTTGACGACTCCGCCGGCGGTGTTGACCACGCCTCCGACCAGTCCGCCGCCGTTGTCATTTCGTGGCGGTGGAGTCGAGCGCGTGCTTACGGACGACTGTCCCATCAAATCGCTGTCGACACTCGAATTGTTTGCTTGCGGGTGGTTGCGCGCCTGAGTGATCGACAGGATGCTTGCGGTGATCGGCATCTGCATCGAGCCGGAACGCAATTGATCGATGACCAGACCGATATGCGACTCGCCGGCTTCTTTTGTTTGTCGCTGAACGTCAGTCACGCGACCAATCAATTGAGCACCTTTGGGAACGACGACTTTGCCGTTTTGTTTGATTGCCTCGGTGGTCTTCAGAATCACTCGATCACCCGCCTTCGCATGACGAGCATCGAGCGCGCTCTCGAGCTGCGCGGCCATCTGCGTTTCCGCCAGCAGATCGATTTGGCGGCCTTCCTTTTGTGCTGATGCACGAGTATTCGCATCGACGTTTCCAGTTGTCTTCGTTTTTTGGGCGACGATGATTCCTGAGACAGCAATCATCAGCAAAACAGCGAAGCAAATCCTTTTCATGATGGTCCTCCGGATTATTGTCGTTGACGGGAGCACGACTTGGTTGATGGCCGCGATTGTACGGTCGTTGCCGACGGTATGCGCGACGGTTCAATTACATTTTCGTTGCGAGGTCACTGCGCCGACGCTGGGAGCGCGGACGCCCACGTCCGCATTACCCTGCGAATGCGACGCGGTCGAATTCTGATGAACTGCGGACGAGGACGTCCGTGCTCCAGCTAATGCGATCAGCGGCAACCCGCGTGCTCGCAGCCGCAGCCGATTTCCATCACCTTCGATTTTTCGGCATTCTCGCAGTATTCGCTGCAGTACTTGCTGTCCGCTTCGGCCGGACAATCACACGCGCCGTGCGCGCATTTGTTGGTATTGGTATCAGCCATCGCCGCGACCTCCTTCGCGTTTCGTTGGGGGATGGCGTTTCGATTGAGGGTGTGTAGTTATGCTAGGCGCGCGAATAAACGTGGTCAAGTGCATACCGGCCTGGCGGGATCATTTCAGCAGACCTGAGAGCCAATGCACGATGTTGAGCGCGAGTTGCTTGTTATCGATGCCGGGACGATTCATGCCGAAGGGCATTTTGTTTGGGCCGGCCAATTGAGCCGATAGCATTGCCGCTTCGCCCAGCACCACGACGCGGCCTTTGCCTGAACTCATGGCCAGTCCTTGCGACCTTCCGGCTGCCGACATCGGATTACTGTTCACACCTGCCATTGCATCAACGGCGGAATCAGCCAGCTTCATGAAAGCGACGCTGTCGGCCGGACCCTTGAGCGACTGACCGGTGAAAGTGATGATCTTATTTATTCGTTCCGAATCATTTCGTCCACGCGTGATTGGATGATCCGCGAGCCGCCCACTTTCGCGCGTGTAGATGATGAAACCTGGATTGCTCGACTCCTTGTCATAATTCTGATTGTCGACCGTAAACATCTTGCTCATATTGACGCCGAATCGGTCCGCGAGGATTTGGTTCGCCGAACCCATCGGCGCGTGATCGGCAATCAGCAAAAGGTTGCCGCCGCCTTTCACCCAATCGCGAACCGCGTCGCATTCCTCGGCGGTAAAGGCCGGATTGACAGCCTCAGGCATGTTCATTCGTTCCGCGCCGAGGGCGTTGGAAATGACCAGGATGTCGAACCCCTTCAAGCTAGCAGCGGAAAACTTTTCCTTGTTGGGTGTTACTTGATAACCGTCACTCGTGATCAAGTCTGCGAATGGTTTGTAGCGACCGCTCGCTGTATGAAAGTTATTGTGCGCTTCGTCGAACAGCACCTTCGGTCCGGTCTTCGGATACGCCGGATGCGCGACCTTGGCGTCGAAGTTAGGATCGGCAACCTGTTGAGCGTAAGACCGATTTACCGTGGCGATCGCCGTCATGACGATCACAGACGCCAGCAATACGAGTTTTCTCATGATGGATTAACTATTGACGGCCCTTGAAATTATAGAGCACCCGGCCGCTGATTTTTATCGGTTGACTCTGGAGCTTGGTTGGTGAGAACCGCACTTTCCATGCGCTCGTCTCCGCTGCCTCGCGTAGACGCTCGGGACCTTCGGAGGCTTTGGCCCAAATGACGTTGCCTTGTTCGTCGACGATTACATCCACCGCCACTTCGCCGGAAACGCCGGACCCATGAGCTGCCGCGGGATATTCCGGCACGGGCAGACTTATCGCTTTGCCGTTGAGAATGCCTCCGCTGATTGGCATTCCAGGATGCAGCCAGGGTGGTGGTGGCTCAGTTCTGATCGCTTTATCAAACAGCGCGGTGTTCGTCGGTATTTTAGAGATCACGCCGCTTGATTCAGAGTTCGTATTTACGGCGCCGGTAACAAAAGACGAAAGAAAGCGTTGTGTGTCGGCATCGTTTTCATCGGCGCCCAGCACCATCAAGGCATAAAACGCGTTCTCTTTTTCCAGTAAGCGCAGGACTCCGTGATACTGCCACATCTGAATCCGATATTGCCGGCCCTTGCCGTCGCCTTCATCAATGTCACGATCAAAGACTAAGGTTGCCGGGATTTCGCCATGGCGAGTTCGGAAACTGTATTCGATGCCGGCGACAAAACCATCGAAGCTGGCCAGACCGTCAAATCGATAAGCCGGCGTTTTGAAGAATTCACCGGCCGAGTACCGCCTGCCCGGAGTCAGCGATTCATACAAATTCACATGGATCATTTCCCGCTTGTCGTTCCACTCGATCGTATGCATTACACCGAGCGTGCGGGCCGGCATTGAAATCGTGAACGTCATTCCGGCGGGAGCAACCTTCTGCCACGAATCCTCTTGCGCCGAGATGACGGGGGCGGACCAGAGAACGACGATGAGGGCGATTAATCGAAGGTAGCTTCTCAGAAGCATCCTGGTTGAGCCCAGCCCGGCCGATGTTCCTAGCCGCGCAATTTCGTCAGTCGCTCAGCCGCGAGCAACAGGGTTTCGTCTTTTTTGCAGAAGCAGAACCTCACCTGCTTTGAGCCTTGCGCCGGATCGCTGTAAAAACTCGAGCCGGGAACGCACGCCACGCCAACTTCGCGGATTAGATGACGCGTGAATTCAACGTCGTCTTTGAATCCGAACGCGCTGATGTCGGTCATGACGTAATAAGCGCCGTCCGGTCGAAAAGTTCCAAAACCTGCGCGCTCCAGTTCCGGCAGCAGCAGGTCCCGCCGGGCCTCATAGTCTTTCTGTAGTCGCTCGTAGTACGACGGCGGTAGCGACAATGCATAGGCGCCCGCAGCTTGCAGCGGCGCCGCGGCGCCGACTGTAAGAAAGTCGTGGACCTTGCGAATCGCGCCGGTGATTTCAGGTGGCGCAATGCAGTAACCAACACGCCATCCAGTCACCGAATAAGTCTTCGACATCGAATTCACAATCACCGTGCGGTCGCGCATCCCTTCGAGTTGCGCCATCGAGATGTGCGCGATCTCTGCGCCTTCGCGTGGATAGAGGATGTGCTCGTAGATTTCGTCAGTGAAGCAGAGCGTGTCGAATTCCTGACAGAGTCCGGCAATGAACTCCATCTCGTCACGCGTGAAGACCTTGCCGGTCGGATTGTTGGGGTTGCAGATGATGATGGCCTTGGTCTTCGCGTTGAAGGCTGCGCGCAACTCGTCGCGGTCAAAACTCCAATCAGGCGCGCGCAGCGGAACATAACGCGGCGTGGCATCGGAGAGGATCGCGTCCGGTGCGTAGTTCTCATAGAACGGCTCAAAGACGATCACCTCTTCGCCCGGATCGACGGTGGCCATCATGGCCGAAATCATTCCTTCGGTTGAGCCGCAGGTGACGGTGATTTCCGCTTCCGGATCGATCTCGAACCCGAGATACCACTTCGTCTTTTGTGCAATCGCATCGCGAAACGCTTTCGCGCCCCAGGTGATTGCATATTGATTCACGTCGTCGGCGATCGCCTGCATCGCGACGCGCTTGATGTCCTCAGGCGCGGCAAAATCAGGAAAGCCCTGCGACAAATTGACCGCGCCGTACTTCATCGCTTCGCGCGTCATTTCGCGAATAACTGATTCGGTAAATTGGCCGGCTTTTTTAGAGACGCGAGTTCGTCTGGAAACAGGAGTGCTCATGATAACTCAAGAACGTGTGTCGATGTTTTTGCGCCGTATGCTCTCACAGCGTCAATACTGTGGCAAGCACGGTTGACCCTGCGCAGCGTGGTTCGGAAGATGCCGATGTGAATCAACGCTCGATCAGGCGAACAGTCTTATCAGCATGCGCGATTGCCGCTTTGATCGGTTTGGCCCTGGCGCAGGACACCAACTCGTCGAAGCGGGCTCCGCGCAGCGCGATCGAAAACCCGGAGGCGCTCGCGAATTTTTTCGCGGCCTTGTCGCAAGTAAGTTCCGGCCGCAAGATTGAACCGGTGCGCGTATTGCATTTTGGCGACTCGCATGTCGCCGCCGACGTCCTGACCGGCGAGATTCGACGAAATTTGCAAAATCAATTTGGCGACGGCGGACCAGGTTATCTCGTTCCGGCAAATCCGATGTCGACGAAGCGTCGCGGCGTTTCGAGCGGCGCGACCTCGGGTTGGCAAATCGAAGGGATCGGCGGACGAATGGAGCGAGACAACATCTATGGTCTCGCCGGAATTAATCTGATCACCAACCAGCCTAACGAACGGATTTGGATCGAAACTGCGGCGAACCACTTCGAAGTTTATTTCGTGCGCGAGCCTGGCGGAGGAACGATCGACATCACGCTCGACGGCGCCACCGTGCTCGACAAACCGCTGACGCTGAACGCGCACGGAACGGCAACCGAGTACGTCTCGTGCGACAGTCCGGCTGATACGATTCATCGCCTCGAGATTCGGACTTTGCGGCCGGGTAAGACTCGCATCCTGGGAATCGTCGCTGAACGCCTGGCCGCCGGAGTGAGTTATGACGTCGCGGGGATCAATGGCGCGCGGATTTCTCGCCTCATGACGTGGAACGCGTCGGCGTTCGCGGCCGAGTTGGGCCAGCGCAAGCCTGATCTGATCATCCTGGCTTACGGCACGAACGAGATTGGCGATGGCGATTGGACGCCGTCATCGTATCGGCGGCTGCTGAAGAGTGTCATTCAACGCATTCGCTCGGCGGTGCCGCAGGCATCGATCCTGCTTTTTGCGCCGCCTGATCGCGGAGACCTGCCGTTGGCTGCTGCGCGCCTGCCGGCGCTAATCGAAACCGAACGCGCCGTCGCATTGGAATCGGGCGTCGCATTTTGGAGTGCCTTTGATGCGATGGGCGGAGTGGGATCGATGAACAATTGGGTCGCTCGCGGCTGGGCGCAGGGCGACCGAGTTCATCTCACGCGACCGGGGTACGACTTGATCGCGGATGCGTTCTACCGGGACTTGATGCGAGCCTTTCAGCAGCGGACGCGCGTGTCAGAAGCCCGACCGTGAGGGAGGGCTCTTCTCGCACTGCATGCCGCCAGCGATGAGCGGCCGCCCTCCCTTACGGTCGGGCTTCTGACACCTCCAACGAAATCGTCCACTGTGGGCTCTTCTCGCATTGCATGCCGCCAGCGATGAGCGGCCGCCCTCCCTTACGGTCGGGCTTCTGACACTCCCAACGAAATCGTCCACTGTGGGCTCTT
>Ga0207511_100005_pt1 | contig 69267 bp, 46 predicted proteins | sample NitcycUWRSCHO22C_FD_188265 | JGI IMG/M metagenome (GOLD analysis project Ga0207511, IMG submission 188265) | Soil microbial communities from Arlington Agricultural Research Station in Wisconsin, USA - Nitrogen cycling UWRJ-SCHO22-C (SPAdes) | ecosystem: Environmental > Terrestrial > Soil >... | reverse complement strand
GATCGCCACGGGCCTTGCTGGTTCGTGGCGCGAGCCGCCACTGGGATCTCTCTTGTCTGCGGACGAGTTGGCAGCAATAACACCGGTGGCAATAAAGGCTGCTTCCGGACCCCTTCTCTGGCGGCGGATCAGAAATACAAGTCTCGCTGACTCAGAATGCGGCAAGCAGCTCCAAAATCTGTACCGTCTTCATCGGCTGGAGGCGCGAATTCACCGTCATAAAATACGGACCATTCTGGAGTCGTTTGATCGTGCGGGCATCGATTCGTTGATGATGAAGGGCTGGAGCGTAGAGCGCCTATATCCAGAACCCGGCCTGCGCCATTACAACGATCTTGATTTGTGTGTCAGCCCAAAGCAATGGCGCTCAGCACGAAAAACGCTCAATAGTTTGGGCCCGCTTGGATCTTATGTCGATCTTCATCGGGGGTTAGGTCGTCACGAGAACGTAAATTGGTTCGAGTTGGTTGAGAGAGCAGAGACAGTGGATCTCGATGGTATGCCTGTTAAAGTATTAGGGGCCGAACATCATTTACGTCTTCTGTGCCTACATTGGCTGCGACACGGGGGTTGGAGTCCCTCGGGCCTTTGTGATGTTGCCGTTACTCTTGAAGCGCGTCGACTAGATTTCGACTGGGAGATTGTCCTCGGACCAAACAAGAAACGCGCGGATTGGGTTGCTTGCACGGTCGGCCTCGCGCACCATTTGTTAGGGGCGAATGTGACCAATACGCCAATGGCCGGACGCGCGCGCAACTTGCCGCGCTGGTTAGTTCCAGCTGTAATGCGGCAGTGGCAAAGCTGCATTAATCCAAACTATCGCGACATCGCATTGGCTGAGTTACGTCCATTTCTACGAAACCCGAAGAGGCTTGCCATTGAGTTGTCAGATCGTTGGAGTCATCCGATCCGAGCTACAGTCGAAGTGGGCGGCCAATTTAGCGACAATCCCCGTGGACCGTACCAACTTGCCGCTTTGCTCCTCCGCTCGCCAGAGTTACCGAGACAAATTGCGATGTTAGCGTCACGTCGTATTCAATCGCTGTTTCAGCGGCACCGGAACATTAGCATTACTTGAATTAAGGAACTGAGGGCTTCAATTAGTGGAGGCCGAAGACTCCGTACGCCAACTCCGCAAAAGTCTGCAGTCTTATTGACAGACACAACCGCTGTTGATCGTCGAAGATAAACCGCGAATTACCAAGCTATTCTTCCGACACCACTGCTAGAAGTAACCCCGGCTACGACGGCGCACGGGCGTGTTCCTGAGCGGCCGTGCTGCACCTAACGCGCCAACCTTCTTCTGCCGCACACAGAAAACTGCCATCCCAAAATGGCACGACCGTCCGATGCGGTTTTGTTGCAACCAAAGTACCATCTTTTTGCAAGAAATGGTTTGGCGATGAGTACTACGGCGATGGCGATTACTACGCGAGAAACACCACTCACGCTGAGTGGTGAATTCAAACTGAGCGGCGATGCCGCAGGGTTAGGTTCGGCGCAGAGAGCGGGCATTGAACGCCGGGCAAAGCGCCGGATTCAGGATCCGTTTCCTATTTGCGTCCGCGGAAAAGACGCACTTGGCCAAACCTTTGAGGTCGAATCGGTGGTGGACAATATGAGCTCGAAAGGCATGTTCATCCGACTGCCTCGAGAAATCACGACCGGTGAAGATTTGGCAATGACTATTCGATTTGATAACAGGCGCGGCAGCAGTGAAAGCGCCATTCTATCGTGCAAGGTAATACGTGCTGAGCGTCAAGGCAATGGTGTTTTTGGTGTAGCTGTGACGATCGAACACTACAAGTTTTTATGAACCGTTATCAGACTTCGGTTTTTTCTCATAAGACTTTTTTTGATCTGCCCCTAGCAGGTCCTTTCTAGGGCCGGACGCCACCGGCTGCTAATTACCCGCCGGACCTCCGGCTTCACCAAAGGAGAAGTTCAATGAAATTCAGAGGTTTTGAAAATCCTCACTCGTCGCGGCAAACAAATACCAGGCTTGGCTTGGCTTTTGTCGTGCTGACGGCGGCGATTCTCGTAGCGATTACTATCGGAAGCACCGTTACTGCGCAGAAGAAGGGCGGAGGACTGACCGGTGCGGTCTATACGACCGATATCAATTGCGGAGGTGTCGACATTAATACCTTCTATCCCGACAAACAAGCGGTTTATCTCAACGGGGGCCCACAAAATCAGAACAGCGGTTCAGGTTTACCCGATGGCTCTTATTATGTTCGAGTAACCACACCGAGTGACGCGACTGTTCTTGGTTCGAGCATCGGCGGTCCTGTCGGCGATCAACCGGTTCACGTAACGAATGGTCACTTCGACACGTGCTACCAATTGTGGGCAATTGTTAGCCCAGCTGCGGGTGGCGGTCCTGGTTACTATGACACTTCGAACCCAGGTGGCGAGTATAAGGTCTGGGTTTGCAACAATGCCAATTTTGACGAAAGCGGCTGTAAGACCGACAATTTTAAGGTTAACCGTGCGTCGCCGTCACCGACACCACCACAAGACGGCGCGCTGCAAATCCTTAAATTTTACGATGCCAATCAGAACGGGAATAAGGATCCTGGCGAAGTTTACCTGTCCGGTTGGAAGGTTGACGTTAGCCCGGTCATCGGATCGAATCCCGTCTTGACCCCCTTCAATGCAACCATCACTCCTGGTACCTACACAGCCACAGAGCGTGACACGATTGAGACGAACTGGTTCGCTTCGACCTCGAAGACGCTCACGGCTGTGGTCGCACTAAACAACACAACCACCATCGAGTTCGGAAATTGGTGTGAACTTACACCAGGCGGACATACGGTGGGCTATTGGTCTAATCCGAATGGCCAAAAAGAGGAAAACGACCAGGATTTCGTCGACCTCACCAATCTGCACTTAGTTAACGCTGATGGTACGCCTCGAGACTTTACCGCGGCCCTAAACGTAAACAAGAAAAACCTGAACACTTGGATTCTTGGAGCGAAGGCAGTGAACATGTCGTACATGCTGTCAGCCCAACTCGCTGCTACTAAGTTGAGTGTCAACCACGGCTACACAACCACGTATGTGATCGTAGACACGACAAATGGTCCGATGGACGTGCTCCAGTTCATTGCTTATGCTGATTCGTTGCTGGCGACCGATGGGTATGCCGTAGCGGGTGATCCGAATCGTGCTGAGCAAGAACGCGTCAAGAACATCCTGGACAAGATTAACAATGGCGGATCGTTCGTGCAGCCCTCGGCCGCCCATTGTCCATATACTTTCTTGCCGTAGTCTGCCAAGAAAGCGCACCCGACAAAGGCCGCTCTCTTTTGAGGGCGGCCTTTCCATTTCCAGGCTCTTGGTTACTTAGAAACGGTCACATTCTGAGAAACACCGACATTACCGGCGGCATCATAGGCTTTACATTGCAATGTATGCAGGCCGGCTTTTACTTTTCGCGTGTTCCATTTAGTGGCAAAAGGGGCACTGGTCCCGGTCGCCTCCAGCAGACCGTCCACATAGAGTTCATTCTTAACCACACCGACCGCATCCGAAACATTGACCATAACGGAAACGATTCCGGACACTGTCCCACCATTAACAGGGTTCGTAATCGTCACGATTGGCGCAGTCGTATCCGCGGGTACATTACTAACCTTGGTCGTTACAGAGCAGCTTGAAGAGTTTCCCGCCAAGTCGGTAACCGTCGCCAACAATGTATGAGGGCCGTTACTAACCAGAGTTGTGTTCCAACTGAAGGTATAGGGAGTCGTGTACAACGCTCCCGCGATTCCTCCGTCAATCGCCAGCGTTACTGAGCCGACACCCACATTGTCGGCTGCTGATACCGAAACAGACTGCATGCCGGAAACGGTCGCGCCGCTAATCGGCGAGACGATGTTTACAGTTGGCGGAGTGGTATCTGCCACACTGCCCCCGCCTGCGAGCGCTACGGCACGCGCGGCGTTCACGCGACCCCAACCGTAGCTCGGGTCCCATCCGGCTGGGCCCAAGTCATCTGCGGACTTCTTCAAAATGTCTTGAACCTCAGCGCCGCTCAGGGCAGGACTTGAAGAAATAACCAAAGCCGCTACGCCGGCTGCAATCGGCGAAGAGAAAGATGTACCAGCAACAGATTCATACCCACCCCCTCTCGCAGTGGTTCGAATCATCATTCCGGGCGCTGCCAAGTCTACGTTGTTCCCGGTATTGCTGAACGACGTCAACGCATCATTCGTATCGGTAGCGCTTACGGTAAGGATGTAAGGAGTGTCCGCTGTGGAGTCAAACGTACTCGCATTGCCCGCGGACATTGTCACCACACCGCCCTTGTTCTGCATGTAACGAGCAGCGGTCTGGACCGTCGCGCTGTCGGTTGCCGTATAACTGACATTCGCGACGCGAGCTCCATGATCCGCCGCCCAGTTGATGCCTGCTGCGATTGCCGAATAGGTTGTTGCGCCGGTCGCATCGGCGATTCGTACCGGCATAATTTTGCAAGTCCAGGCGACCCCGGCAATCCCGATGCCATTGTTGCTTGCTGCAATCGCAGATCCCGCAACTTTTGTTCCGTGGCCACCCGGATCGCTCGTATCGGCATTGTTGTCGTATGTGTTCCACCCGCTCACGATATTGGGTGCGAGATCGGGATGAGTTGCATCAACGCCCCCGTCGAGAATTGCAACGATCACGTTGCCTGCGCCAACTGTAGTTGACCACGCTGAAGGCGCGCCAATCTTGTTTAGGTGCCACTCATCTACATACCAGGGATCGTTCGGTGCGACTTCCGCCGGCTCAAGAATACGGTCTAATTCGGAAAACTCCACTTCAGGTCGCGCTGCAAATGACGACGCGAACGCGCGCTCGTTTGAGTCTTCGGGAAGGTCAAGGATATGCACGCCCAAATTTGAGATTTCTTCAGCCTCGCGCGCACCCAGGGCAGCAATGATATTACGAGCATGATTTGATGCTACGTTCTCGCGAAACTTGACAAGAAGTCGGCCCGGCACAAACCGCTCTGGTTGCGGCCTCTGCGTTTCGTCATAATGTGCCAGGGCGCGTCTTGTAGTTACTCTGATCGTTGCAACACACAGGAGTGCCGTCACCACAGTTGTGGCCAGTATCAATCTTCGCATGCCTTCACCTCTGAGTAAATCGACTTAGCTTTCAAAAAATGAGGTTTAGGGCATCGTTGATGCAGCCATCGTGGTCGATATGATTTCATTGTGAGAACAATTGACGCCAGTTGTCGCGTCGGGATTAGAAATGGAAGGACACAGTTCGATTAGGAACAATTAGTCCCCGTCACGCTGTTAGTCAATTTGGTTGGGTTTCGGAAGAAGAACAGATCGAGCGCGTAGAAACAGACATTACGGTCGATATTTCCTGCTTTCGGTAACCCAGCCGGGCTCGTAGCATTGCTGTTCCATTTGCGGAGTGCGGATTGTATTAGTCGATCGTCACTCTGCTCGCGAAGGTTGCCAATGCACTAGCCCCCGTTGGCTTTGCGGCCCCCGCTTACGCGAGGTGTGCCTTTATCGGTTCAGTTTTCAATAAGATCAACGGCGGCCAGTCGCCGTTCATTCAACCTAACTTTTTGATCCAACCCGTGTCAATGGCAGGAAACTGTTACACGACGGCTGAGCGTATGACGCCGTCTTCAATATCTTTATCTTGGTGCCAACCTCATCTCAACCTCATAGCCGGATCACCGAACAGCAACCAGGTCCGTTGGACATCAGGGTCAGAGATGGAGAGCTTGGCTGGTTTGAAAGCATCGCCGAGTCTAACTGAAGCCCCACTGAAGAGCTGGCGATAGAACTGGTTGCTCATAAGGGCCTGCGGGTCTGAGTCGGTGAAGCCGGAGGAGGCCCAGACGGCCATGGCGCCGCCTTGGGGGGCTTTCAGCAGCGACTCAGCCAGACTGTCGACGTATACGTCGTGGGTGTAGCCGTTCAAACAGGTCATCATCACAAACAACGTCGGCCGGTTGCTGTTGGTCAGGTTCAGTGCCAAATCGGAGTCGAGCAGTCCCGCCCCGGTCCATACCGACACCGAGCCATGGCCGAAGTAGTTGGCCACCAAAGGACCTTGATTGAGACTGTTGACTATCTGCGTGCGCGTGATGTCGTCACTACCATCAGTCCGGTTAATGTTGATGATACTCATCGCCGCAGGCAGCAGCCCCGCCGTGGCACTGCTCTCTGATTCAAAGCCTGAGTCTGACACCAGCAGAGCGCCACGCAGAGGCGTCCCCTGTTGCTGCTCGTGCGCATAGGCCAGGATCTTGTTGACCATCAACGTCGCTTCGGCTGAGGTGCGCGCCGGCAGACGCCCCGTCGCCACATCGGCAATCCCGTCGCCATCAAAGTCCGACAGCCAGTCATCCGAGGCTGTCTCCATGAAGGCCGTGTCAACTAACTTAGTCGGCACCAGATCGGCAAACCCCTGGCCCATGTAGTTGCGCGGATCCCAACTGCTATCACCCACCAAAAGGAGATAACGGGGCGCCCGCGTCCAGTGACTGTTGGTCCAAGACAAGAAGTCACGCACTGCGTAAGGCGAGTGCGCCCCGTAGCTGAACTCGTCATAAACATCTTCGACGTCCACCACTGCCACTGTTAGTCCTTCGCTGCGCCGCTGGGCCGCCAAAGGTTCCACCGCACTGCGCAGGTCTTTATGGGTAATCACCAGCATGTCGACCGCCGCCATCGTGATTAAGCTCGACGGCTGGTTCGCCGCGATCCCGGACGGATGCGCCGCCAGTTCATCAATGAAAGTGAGATAGGTACGCGTCCCGCCGTTGCTACCGGCTTGCAGCTTCATTGCATATCCGCCATCGAGCACCCCAATCGGCGCCGATACTTCATTGGCCGCCGCGGCGCTGGTGATGTCGATGGCCCTGATCGCCGGCGAGTTGAACCCGCTCACCACCACCGTCTGTCCGGCCGCCACGCTAAAGCGCAGCGCATTACTGTCAGCCCGATACGTGTGCGCATACGTCAAAGACACTGCATCCACCAGGTTGATATCCAGTTCGCCGCCCTGCGCCGTCAGGGTCACGTCGTTAGTGCCCGGGCGCAAAAGCGACCGCGCCACCGTGAAACTCTGCGTCGGATGCGTGCGTCCGCAGAAACTCAGCACTCCCACGGGCGTCCCGTTCAACTGCACCTCCACCTGATGGTCTCCATCCAAAACGCCCTGCAAGCTCACCGACAGTTGGGCTGAGGTGGCGTTGTTATCCACATTCGTCAACGTCAGACTTTGGGTCGTCGGGTCGTTGGTCACCACCGGGCCGAAGATGTTGTCACCTTCGCCATTCAAAGCCCGCGCGAAGTAAATCAGCTTGTCGCGCCGCTCCACGGTCATCATGAAGCTGCCACCCAATAAGTTGGTCCAGTCCTGTCCGTTCGGCTTGGTCGCCGGCTTCGGCCGGTTGATCCGTTTGCCGCTGGTAGAGCCATTCACCAGCCAGTACACATGCGTGTCCGTGCTCAAAGTGTCCAGCGCCTGACCATAGAACTCGATCGAGTCACCACTCTCCAGACGGCCGCCGTTACCACCATTGACGACCATCGGGATCTCCTGGGCATCGACGTACAACTGCAAGCGGCGCGCGTCTGAGTTGGCATCCAAGCCACCGGCAATCAACTCCGGCTGCGTCACCCGATACCAGCCCGTGCGCGACACGGAGATCTTCACCGCCGCCCCATTGGCAATGCCTGTCCGCGTCATCGCGCCACCCGCGGCCAACAACCTCTCGATAGACTTCATGTTCTGGTTCGCGCCCATTGACGCCGGCCATCGCTGCTCAAATCGATCGCTCGTTGTAGTGTTGTCACTCGCCTGGCTTACTTCGCTCAGCAACGCTGCTCGTTGCTGCTGTTGGGTGCTCCGGCCGTCACCGCGCATGGGATAGATCGGCCCGGTCAGCGCGCTCGTCCCATTCAAATCGATCGCTTCCAGGTAGTAGGCCGTGTCCGGGGTCCCCTCGCGGTCGAACCACGAATACGCATATCCGGCCGCCAGCTTGCTCCGCGGCCCTACTTTCAACGCCGAGCCAGCCACTACCGCCGGCGTCACACGCCGCCGCGCTCCATTCAGCTCCGCATAGACCTGGTATCCAAGGTTGTCTACTTCGAATCCACTCACCCAACTGAGATCCACTCCTTCGCCATTACTCTCTGCCTTAAAGCTTCTCAGCTTCACCATAGTCGGCGCTGCCGGCGTGCTGGACATAGTCCATGAGGAGAAGCCGGCCACCGCCGTGTTCTGAATCCAGTTGTTTGGCTCAGACCCGGTCTGCGTGCTGCTCGGCGCGCCTTGATCGGTCCAAGTGGCGCCGGGTGAACCATCAGCCCGCCACAGATGTAGGTTCGTACCCGTGTTTCCATTCAGCTCGCTGTTCAGATAATGCAAACGTACCGTCGCGCCGCTGACGCTCCCTGACACACTGTTCAACGTGTAGACGCGGTTCACCGCCGCACCGAAGCCTGTCGGCGATGCTTTCACAAGGGTGACCTGCAAGGTCATCGCGCTTCCGTTTGTAATCTGCACATTCGGATTGCCAAAAGCTCTCGCGGTCGTGATGTCACTTCGCTGCACTGTCCCAATCACGTCCTTCGTTCCAGTAGAGGTGCTCCCGGTCGCCGTCAAGACCTTCCCATTTGCTGCATCTACCGTCAGATCACCGTTTAGCGTCAGTGCACTTGTGACACTGCAATTCGTAGTCATTGTGACGCTGGTGGTGTTCGTAATCGTCAGACTTGAAAATGTGCTTGAATTAGAGCCGCCAATGATCTGCGCGGAAGCACCATTGAATGTTACGATCTTTGAGTTGTTAGTAAAGGTGCCGTTGTTCGTCCAGTTACCGCCGACGTTTAAGTCTCCGCTGCCGTTCGCGCTCGATAACGTAACCGTGCCGTTAATCAGCAAGGCGCCGCCCACGGTCACCGGCGCTTGCATGCGGTGGCCGCCGGCGTTTACATCCATTGAAAGAGCGGCACCGCTATCAACGGTCATGTTGTGCGCAATCGCACAGGCGGTAGAGATCCCACCAGCGCCGACATCCAGCAAGGTGTTGTTGCTAAGTTGCACGTCGTAAGGAAATCCTGCACCAGACGTCGCGCTCCATTCGGGGCCACGCGAAAATGTAGTCCCCGAGTTGTAGATCAGAAGCGAGCCACTTCCGAAAGTGGGCGTACCAGTAAATGACCCGCCCGCATTTATGCGGCAAGTGCCATTGAAAGTTAGATTGGCGGCGCCTGTCACACCAGCGGCCGTTTGAAACAATATGCCCACGGTGCGCGCGACACTCATCGTCAATCCAGCAGTGCCAATGACGGTTACATTCTGAGGTCCATTGGTCGCCGGCCAATAGGTGCGCGTGCCGTCGATTGTCGATACAGAAGTGGTGTTGAAGGTCAGTGTTCCGGTCGTTGCGTGATAACTATAAGTGCCACCGCCGCCGCTGCCTGCGCCTCCCTGGCTGACGACGAATGTTCCATTGAAGATCGTAGTGCCGCTATTTGTGAACGTGTTATTGCCCGTAACGAACTGAGCGCCGGTGGAGACGGTCAAGGTGCCCCCTGAGCCAAGCGTAAACGTTCTGAGTGTGCCGCCTAGCAACAGGCCCGCGGGATTATCAATCTGCAATTTTGAACCGGTGAAGATGGTCGCGTTCGCTCCCAAGGTCAGCGTCTGCTGGATTGAAGGTTGCCCAATAACCAGCGTGTTGGTTCCGGTGTTGTTGAAGATTGGCTGCGTCGTTGCCGTGCTGGTGGTTGTGATGTTGCCGCGCACAGTGACCGTGGCGGTGGTGGACGCAGTTCCGCCGAAACCACCACCGTTGTTCGAAGTCGTCGAAGGGGAGATACTCACGCTGCCTGTGACTATTACGTTGGTTGTGCCGGCGTCATTGAGTTGCAGCGTACCGCCTGCAACACCAGCCCCGGCAGTCCCGCCAAAGGTCATGTTGCGGAAAGTGAAGGTTGCGGTCCCCGAACTATCCAGCGTTATGGCCTCGTCCGAAAGCGCAAAGTTGAGCGTGAGGTTGCCGAACTGAGTTCCGTCAACCGCTTGGATGGCTGAGAAGGTTGGGCCAGACTCGAACGAAAGTCCGCCAGAACCGGTCGAAAGAAAAGATCCATTTACGATGACGTTGTCAAATCCGAGGAGGTTCGTGAAGCTGAGCGTGAATCCACCGTCAGCAAACGTCGTCCCACTGCCGACAAACAGCGCGCCCTTTGTTAATGGGTCGCCCGAATCACCCGAGATGGTCTTGTTGCCATTGAGAGTTTTCGTGCCGCTGCCCGCCGTGTAGATCATAGCTGCGGACGGGTGGTTCGTCGCGTTAATTGTCTGTGCACCGCTAGCGTTGTACTCGATGATGGCATCGGTAAATGTGTTTGTGCCGGTGTTGACGAGTGTCGCGCCAAGTCCCGAAGCGCTTGGCGTCGCCGTTCCGATTGTTCCGTTTCCCACGACTGTAGTGCTGCCTGTGACGGTAATATTGCCCGCACCTCCAATTGTGAACGTGTCCGCGTTAAGGCGGCCCGTGACGTTCAGCGTTCGGCCGCTGGCCATGTTGATGTTGTCCAGCATCGTGTAGTTTGCGCCGGAAGCAATAGTCACATTCATCTCAAATCCGGAAGGTGTCGGAGCTAGCGGCGCGGAGGTGGAAGCATTGCTGACAATCGTGGTGTCATCAAGATTGATGATCAGCTTTCTGTTTGGGTCTTTCTTGCCTATGAGAGCTTCGACGGCATCCCGCTTCTTGGCATAGGTATTATCGAGTTTGACCTTGTCCTTCGACATTCCGAGATATTTCTTCGGGTCGCTATAAAGATTCACGGTTTCTGTATTGACATCCTGGGCGAAAGACCCGCCAGGGTTTATTGATGCGGCGAGCGACGTGCCGTTGATCGTCTTGTTCGAACCGGTAAGGTTTAGTGTCAGGCTACTAATGTTTGCCCCGCCGGTTACGCCACCATAAGCCAGGCTACCGCCCACGTTAATTGTGGTTCCCGTCGCTGCGTTCAACGCAATTTGAGCTGTGGTAGCAACCACGAGATCATTTGCTGCCGTAATCGGGCGGCCAGCTGTAAATCGTTTTGGCAAGCCGGCGCCGCCACCTTGTAACGTCAGGTTATTGAGCGATGTGCCGCCGGAAAATCCGGAGATGTTTTGACTGGCCGAGCCTGAGAAGATGGTGGTGCCGCCAGATGTGCCCGCGGTTACGGTGAAACTACCGGAACTCAGCGTAAAGTCAGCCTTACAGTTAAGTGTGCCCGTACCATTCGCTAATGTGCCGCCGTTTACAGTGAAAGCACCAGTGCTGACATAAGTCCCGGAGTTTATGTTGGTCGTGCCACTTGTAATCGTTGACGCGCCGGTTACATTCAGCGAGCCGGTATTAATATTGACAGTGCCGTTCGATTGAATGTAATTCCCGTTTACATTCAAAATGCCGCTGCCAAAATTCAGGGTAGTGTTTGATCCGATAGTGAGGTTCTTAGTCGAAAAGGTACCATTGACGTTGATCGTCGTCGGCGATCCTAAATTCAAGGCAACGTCGGTAGAGTTGTCAGGAACTGTGTCATTGCTCCAATTCAGCGCGTCTCCCCAATTCGAGGTGCCGGCCCCACCGTCCCAACTGATCGGCACAGCGCTTTCATTTCCGATCGTGAAATAGTCGCTGCCTGGTGCTAAATCAACTGTTGAGACGATCGTTCCAGAGAAGATGCTCCCGGTTACGCTACCCCCAAGGCTCGAGTAGCTTCCATTCGAAGCGTTTGACTCGGCTACGCGCGCGGGGGTCGTGTCAAACACAAAGTCATCTGTGTCATAAGTCAAACGAATCCTAGCGCTGGCATTCAGCCCTGCTGAGTTTGTTACCACCCAGTAGCGCGCGGGGTCCAATGTCTGAAGTGGCGAGACCGGCGTGCCACCGGAAGCGCTGTTGAAGACTTCCACAGTCACAATGGATTCGACAGTTAGACTCAGACTGGAAATCGCAACCGGACGGAAGGAAGTACCTTTACCTACCGCGTAATTTCTGGAGATTGCCGCTGTAGTTGGAATATCGATCGCAAGTGGGCCGTTTACAAAACTCGCAGTTGATCCCGCCGGGCCAGAGACACTCGAACCGAGCGTGAGCAAGTTGGTTGCCGTGGTGGTTATTAGCCCGCTGGTGAGGGTCAAGCCGCCATTTACCGTAGTCGCCGCGTTGAGCACTAAGCCGCTCGAGTTGTTGATTGTCAACGTGCCGCTAATCGACGAGGGAAGTTCAAATCCAGTTGAGATCGCCGCCGCAGGCGACGGAGCTGTGTAAGCGACATTGTATGTAACCCCAGTGAGATTCAATGTTGGCGAGTTCGCTAACGAACCGCTGGACCGGGTGGTCGTCAAGGTGGCCGAGGCACCAGGATCGCCAAGGGTCAGCGTTCCACTACCGCCGACTGATCCCGCCGTGAGATTCAGGGCCGTGGTTATTGCGACGCCTTGATTTAGATTAATCGCAGGAGATGCGCCCGAACTGTTGTTAACCGTGACGGTGCGAATACGATTGTTCGCATAACTGCCGCTGCCGCTCACCGTTTGCTGGGCCGTGCCAACAAAACTTAAAGTTGCTCCGGTTGCATCGCCATTAATTGTGCCATTGTTCGCGATGTCGGCAGCGACGGTCAGGGTATTTCCGTTCAGATTGAATGTTCCGGCGATGACATTCAGCGTTCTCAGGTTGCAGGTAGTGCTTGTTGATGAGTTTATCCTCACATCTCGATTAATGCCGGAAGGATTATTGACGATGACTGTACCGAGAGTGATGCCAATTGGAGACGAAATTTGGAAGCCACCCGTGGTTGCATTTCCCGATGTTGTACTGACACCGTCCCCAAATCTAATGGTCGAGCCCATGAAATTAAGCGTGTTCGCGGAGCCGCTGATTCTTAAATCGGCGTTGGTTGGACTAGTGTTCGAAAGGTGAGGGTCGACGAGCGTTAGTGTTCCTCCGGTAAAGCTGACGATACTCCCATTGTTGATAAGGAACGTGTCTTGTGAGCCAAAGCCGGCCGAATTCGCTGCTTGGCAATCCACATTGAAATTCCCGCCTGTCATGGTAAACCTTGACGTCGAGCTAAAATTCACCACCCCAAACATATTCAGGGTGGCGTCCGCACCGCCCATAATTACTGAGCCAGTGACAATCATTGTGTTGTTGCCGCTGCCATAGCCAAACGTGCCGGCATCGATCTGCAGAATGCCGTCGATGGTTGGCGCGCCTGCGTTGGCGGCCGTGCCCACACCATTCGAAGTGACTGACGCAAGTGAGTTGTTAATCCACAGTCTGCCGTTAGTGGCCGCGATGGTCGCATTTACCGAATAGGGAGTAAGCGTTGACGCGCTGGACAATTTGAACGTGCCTCTGGTTACAGTTAGGCGGTTCGCACTTACGACCGTTGGCGCGTTCACCGTGATTACGCGAGTCACGTCCATCACCGGGGCCGAAGTAAGTCCCTTGTTCGTGACGATGGTCCAAAAATTACAAGTCGCGCCGGCACCTGATAAGGTGCTGTTGGAGGAGCCTTGAAAATTCGCCGTTACTGCGGCGGTGGTACTTAGATCGAGCGTGCCATTAACCGTCAGGTTGCCGGCTGCTAACGATGTATTAGTTCCGCCGATATTCAGAACGTGCGTGGTTAAGGTGCCACTGCCCGCCGTGAAAGTTGCGCCGGAGGTCACAGTCAAATCTGCGTTAACGGTCAGCGCGCTGGCTGGAGTTGAAATATATTCGAGATTTCCGCTCGCGCCCTGCCCAACTACCAGATTAAGACACGTCGCATTCGTAACATCGATAGTGACGGTGGCGCCATCCGCGATCGTGACGTTGTCGGTTGCGGTCGGAACTATTCCACCCACCCACGTCGCTGTCGAACTCCAGTTCCCACCCGTGCTCGTTGAAACAATATTGCCGGCGGGACTTGTGGCGTTGCTGCCAGTCGCTGCGTTTGCGCTCAAGGCACCTTCGGTTACGGCAAAAACTTTCCAAAAATACGTTGTGCCCGGAATCAGAGAGGTTTGGGTTGAACTTGTCGCTCCGGCACCCGTCTGGGTCGCGAAAGTGTAACTTGCTCCACCATCGTCGGAACGATAGATCACAAATCCCAACTCATTCGATGAATTGTCAATCCAATTCAACGTCATGCTGGTTTGAGTCACGGAAGCAAAGTTGAGCCCAGTCGGGTCGGAGGGGATCAGCGGCGTGAAAGTGTACTTCGTGCCGCTGGCGATCGCGTTGGTCTGTGTGTTGTTCGCGGTGCCATAGTTTGCAGTCGGCACACTCGTGGTGACGCTCGCGAAAGCCGATCCTGAACTACCAAAGCCGGCGGAATAGCCGCCGTTCGCGCTATTCGTCGCGATTCCGGAACCGTAGACGAATTCGATTACTCCGGTTGTCTCAAACAACCAGCACTGAAAAGTTCCCGCACCGGTGTTACCAAAACCGGTGCGCGGAATCTGAATGTTTTGCCATTCAACAATGAGTTTTCGATTCGGAGCGCTGCCGATGGTTTTGAATTGGGCTTTTCCGTTTGAACCGATAAACAAATCATCCCAATAAGGCGCAATCTGTGGAGTATTGACAATGCTGGCGAGGTCGTTCGTCGATAACGTGGTCACGGCTGGGCTACCCAGCTTTAACAATCCGTTGGCGTTGATAGAAAACTGCGTTTGCCTCTGACCGTCGAACCAAAAATCGAATCCGATATTATTTAGCGAAGACGCAGTGTCCTCTTGATTTGCTCCGATCAATTGCGTTGTGCCGCTGGACATATCTTCCAGCGCCACACTGCTGGAATTCGTGAACGAATATGTAGATGAAGTGATGGCGAATGGAGTCGAACCGTAGATCGACCTGGCAGAAGAGCTTTTGCCTACATGCCTGTGACTGATGCTTGTGGAACTATTCGCGCTTGAGAGCGCTATTCGGGTGCCAGCGGTTAGAGCCGCAACGATCATCATCGCCAATCCGCAAACTACCGCTGATCTCAGGGTGAACGGCGCAGTTGCCAGATGGCTCTCAGGAAAGAATCTTCGGCGTTTCTTGGGTTGAATTCGCCTTAAGACACGCGTGCAAGCACCTTTCAGAGCATGTACACAGGTTGTGGGGTGTATTAGGGGCCACATCAGGAACTCTCCCAAATCAGATCCGGTGCGATTATTCGACGTGCAGTGCTCGTGAGCGGGTTACCCACCAAACAGATTAACGGAAAAACTCGTTTGCATCTGAGCGCTACCGGCTCCCGGGACTGTTACTAACTGACAAACTTCAACCGTTTCAAGAGGGCTGGTTGATCGATATGAAGGCCGGCAACCTAAGCGCAATGCCCAGCTGTACAGAGAAATGAACAACAGTCAGAATTCTGGGTACACGAGGCATTATGTGGTTTGCAAGTTCCAGCTTGGACCGCCGTTGGCGCGGTAATCGAAACGACGACCGGTACCGCTATGGCTGCCCCGACGCCCACGCGCCATAACGCTTCACGCCGCGAAATATGCAATGCCTTCCGCGTTTGCGGTCGATTCAACCCTTCATTTTCCAACAAGTGGTTCTTTCTGAATTCGTCGAGCGCGAGCCAAACCAAATCTTCCGCCTTTGAGCTATCATTTTGTCTCGTTAGCTTGCACACATGCCCATGGAGCCGGCGAGCAATTTCATCTGCAGTCCTGCGGCCGTCGCAGTGCTGCCAGACAAACTTGGCCGTCGAGTTAAGGCAATGCGCGCGATTGCTACTTAGGTCGTACACGAGTATTTCATCGTCGAGCTCTTCAACAATTAGTCCGTCAATGCGCGCTTTCGGACGATATGACCGTTTCATTTTCTAATCGAGATATGGCCTTATCGCGTAGGACATCATTTGATGCAATATTTATTGTCTGCACGCTAGGTTCGGGTTTGTTCGTCTGCACAAACAAACTCACGGTCAAAGCGGGGTCGGAACCGTGTGGTTTCCGACCCCGGCGACCGGCCCCACAGCCCACGCACGGGCTGACTCGGTCGCATGCTCACCGGCTCGCCCTTTTCTGGACGAAAGAATCCACACAACGAGATCCCGACGCCAACGTGAAAATTTAATTTCTCCGCTGCCTCACCGTTTGTCATTCCGGCTTTACCAGACCATTGCTTAAAGCATAAAGAACCAGTTCAAGCCGGTCTGAAACTCCGAGCTTTGAGAAAATCGAACTGAGGTGATGCGTAACAGTTGTTTCACAGATAAAGAGCTCAGCAGCAACTTGCTTGTTCCTTAGTCCTCGGCATACTAGCCCTACAACTTCTCGCTCGCGAGCAGTGAGTGAAGACTGCTTCAAGACCTCAGCGTTCGATTCGTCGCTTTGCCGGTTCCTCTGCTTGAAGATGTTCGCAACGGTCGTCCGGTCAAACCAAACTTCTCCGGCACGGACTTTTTTAATTGCTTTGATTAATGCATCGGTACCATGCTGCTCAAGCACTACTCCGCTGGCGCCTGAATTGGCCGCGCGACTGTAGATTGTGGGAGTCTGATCTGAAACACTTGACAGCACGAGAATCGGAACCTCGGGCGCCTTTTGCGAAATCCCATTCAATAACTCAAACCCATCGCGTTCAGATTTCTCATCAATATCAAGCAGCACGATGTCAGGTTTTCGGTCTTTGTAAATATTGATAACGTCGGATACCGCCGGCGCTACAGCGACCACGCTGATTCCTCTGACCTTTTCGAGTATGGCGCAAAGCCCATCACGAGCCAGACCGCCATCATGAACGATCAGGAGTCGAATAGGAGTAGTCGCCGATGTGCGCATCGTGGGTATGGCGGCGAACGAGTGTTTAGAGGCGCATGATTGTGGGTTTTTTCACACCTTTTTGCTATAGCAGATTACTGCCAATTATTCAGCGCCATTTCGATCACTCAACATTGCGAAACAGTCTTCACCGTTCTCCCTCACCGCTAGATACTAGCGGCCCTCTCCTAACGAGAGGGCCAGCGGGGTGAGGAGTGAAACAAGTCTACGTTGCGGGGAAGCTTCTGCCGTCAACGCATTGGATCCTTCAATAGTTAGTGGTCGCAAACCCGCAATCCTCGCACGGGTGTTGATTATTCCGGTCAATTTCTTTTCACCCGGCTGGATCAGATTGAGCCCAGTCGCCGAGCTCCGTGGGGGGTCAAGACTCGATCCATCGCAGAGTTGATGGGCGACCATACGAATATTCAGTCCGTCCCTATCGGATGCGAACTAAACGAAACCGATATCGTTGACGAGTTGACACTTATGCAAAGTTGGGAACTGCAAAGTCAGGCCCTCGATTTCAAGAATATGCTTGGAAGCAGACAATCTTCTTTGATCGAGAGGCCTTGCGAGGAGCGTTGGGGCGGCTCGACTGTTAACCGTTGCGGTTTTTGTGCAGGCCTGGTCTTACGAAACCGATCAAACGCCAAGTGACCGCGACTCGTTTTGGCGAGTCTCTGATCGTTCGTATTTGTTAACGGCGCTTTGCCAAAAGGAAAGGGTAACTGCCCACAGTATCCCACTTATGCAGCGGAGTTAGCCCGTCCACTCTCAGATCGTATGTGCCAGGACCTAGAAAATTCGTGTCCAAACTCAAAGAGAGAGCGTGGTAAGCATCTGGTCTGAAACCGCTTTGCTTCCAGACTGTGATCCCCTGGTGGTTAAGAATTGTTATTCGATAAATACTGAAGTTTCTTCTATCTTCAATAGGTATTGAAAGGGCGAATCTGGGGCTCGACGCGGGTGGAGCAATCTCAACCGGGGTTGGAACTTGTCCTCGGACAACAGAGACCAAGGCAAAAATCGGAAAGTTAACTTCCGGAAATTTTGGGCCGCGGACTGAAGTTTGATTACGTTCTCCTTCGGCCTTAAATTTCTGCTCGAGTTCACTAAGCCGCTGATCAAGTTGTTGGTTGGCGTCCTGATGCTGCTTTTCAGATTCACCAGCGGCTTCCAAAGTCCGCTGATACTGTTGGCGAACGGCTGACACCTCTTCATTGGCTTGACGAAGTTGGCTGTCCACTTGTGTCAGTCGGCGAACAGCAAGAACTGCCAGCACCCCCGCTATCGCCAGGCCGCAGCAAGCCACAAACGCCCATGAGCGACGCGACCAAAAATGTCGATCGAGGAACCTCGAGGTCGGCCGCGCATTCCGCCTGTCTGCGAGTACCATCTCTGCCACGGCCAAGCCTTTCAAATCCTGAACCATACTCCTCGTAATGTTCAACTGCTCGACGCATGCGGGACAGTCGATGAAATGGTCTTCGAACTCTTCAGCCTCAATCGACGGTAGCTTTCCCAATGCATATCGGTCGATTAAGTTCGATTCATTGATGTAGTCGTGGTTCATTCGCAGAAACTACCTCTGGTTATTTAGTGGCGACAGCCGGCAAAACATTTCACCCAAACGACGGCTCATCTGGTCCTCTGTTCCGCTAGGCCTTTACGCTTAAAATAGAGTGCCTTGTAGCGTTTTCTCGCTCGATGTAAGACCCTGTCGAATTGCACACTGGTAAGGCCGAGGCCGGCGCAGATATGCGCCTTTGGTTCTTCGCTTATGTAAAAGCGCCAGATCAATTCGCGATCGCGAGGATTGAGTTGTTGAATCAAATCGCGAATCTCGTCGAATTGCTCCGACTGCTGCAGTCGTTCCACACTATTTGGCGAAGGATCCGGAAGTTGTTCAGCCGTCCCCAGGTCTTCGATAACGACCCGTCGCCTGGCTCCCCTCATCATTTCAATGGTGTGATATCTGGCCACGTTTGCAATAAAAGCGCCCAGGCTTTCCGGTTGTTGGACATCACCGTTTCGGATCTTTCTTATAACGGTGAGAAAGGTGTCTTGCGAAAAGTCTTCAACGAGTGAAGAATTGTTCGACGTTCGACGAATGATATGTAAGACCGGACCTTGGAAGTGTTCTACCAATTCCGCTTCGGCGGCAGCATCGCCGTCAATGATGCGACGTACGAGATAGGGACAATCGGGGTGAGGGCTCGTGCTGGAACTCTTGACTCCGGCTGCCGACAGCGACGTTCGCTTACGTGGGAGCTTAAACATATTAAGGCACGCCGATGATAACAAAAGGGGCCCAGTAGTAAGGATGCCGCGTTTCTAAAGAACTGTGAAGCATACGGAGTTTGGCTTCGCGCAGGGCGGCGGGTTTTGCGACATTACCAACCAATTGCTGATAAAAGTCCTTCATCAACTGCGCGGTTGAGATGTCGCTTACCGCCCACTGACTGGCTATCACCGAGCGCGAGCCGGCAATTAAGAAGGATCTGCTGAGCCCGATGATGCCTTCACCCGACAACAACTGGCCCCGACCGGTTTCACAGCCACTCAGGGTGACCAGATCGCTGTCCAAATTCAAGTCCTCGATTTCCGTTACCCGCAAAAAACCATCCTCATCTTCTTTGCCGCCAAGCAAAACGACCGCCGAACGATCGGGATTACGCTCGTTAATCAAACTATGAGTAGCAAGATGTATCCATCTGTACTTCTTCAGAGTCTCCTGTTTAAACGCTTTTTCCGTGCTGTCCTTGCCTAAATACAGTTGCCTTCGTTCCTTTGGGATCAGACTCGCGATGGACTCGACTTCATCTCGCGTTCTGGGTAAGGGCGCAAGGTTAATCGTGTCCCAGTCCAATGTCTCTCCGATAGCAGAAGATCTCGGGGAAAACTTCCGGGTGATGGAGGGTTTCGACGATTGTGGAAATGCGGGGTCACCAAAAGCGAGCAAGTCCAATTGGCCGACTCGAGCTAAAGCGACTCTTGGCGGCCCTTGCATCAGTTCGATCAGGCTGGCGGACGGCAGATAACTGATCTCGTGATCTTCAATCAGATAGCGATCATTGTGGATCAGTGATTCAAAGGGCACGTAATTTAACAGCCCGTCGGGGATGACAATTAGTTTGGAATCGACCGGCAGTTGGTTCCTCAGTTTCCCAAAAAGCGTCGTGAAGAGTTCCTTTGCGATTGCCTGCTGCTCCACCAACCTCGATTGCAGTTGAAGATTAGGCGGTGCGGTTGACAAAACATTCAAATAGTCTCGGACTTTTCCCTCAAGCTCTCTGCGGCCGGGGAGTATTTCGAAACCGATAGTCCGGCGTGAGATGAGCCAGACAAAGGATCGATCGTTTCCCACGCAGAACTCACTCACGAACTCGTCGTCCGGGAGTGAATCTTGCAGTCGCTTTAGGCTCGCAGGCCTGGAGAAAGCTAACCGGCGTTTGGGATCGCTTAATTCCGCTTGAAATCGCCTTTCTGCCAGCGCAAGTTCAAGTTCACTCAATTCTCGCTCAAGAGCCTCACGCTCAGGCCTGTTTAGAATTGGCGACAACAGTTGCTTGCGCAGCGCGATTATTGATGACAGCGCGCTCATCTTGCCGTCGGGGTCGTTCGCACGGCTTAAGCTGATGGGACGAGAGCGGATGAGTCCGGAAAGCGTTCTCACTCTCGCATACTGGTACGCGTTGTAAGCCTCTTCTACTTTTCCCAACTCGACGAGCAGGTCTACTAACTCGCGGTATGCTGCCTGACGCTCTTCGGCGAATCCGATCGCGCTCTTCTCCGTCACCGCGTAAACCAGCCACCAATCCAGAACGGTTCCGCTCACCGCCCAAAAGTACGACTTCAGCGCTTCATCACGCTGTCCCGAAGCTCTCTGCGCCCGCGCCAACGCCAGCCAGCACGGCCACCGAAGTGCATTGTTTCGTAACTTCTGAGGTGTGGAGGTCGCGACTCGCACAAGGTCTTCTGTCATCTTGAGCGCCGATTCTGCCTGGTCCCTCGCAAGCGCCAACTGTCCATCTGACAGACTTACGCCGGACAAGAAACAGTTAAGGTTGATTTGAGCCGGCAGATCATTTATCTCACGATAGAGGGAGAGTGCTCGATCCAGATTCCGATGTCCTTTCTCCAGCAGGCCGCTCTTGAGCTGCATCTGCGCCAGAAACCCCAGACAACGAGCGGTCTCAGTTTGGTCCTTGGCCTGGTGGCTGGAGTTCACAGCGCTTTGCGCAAGTTCCACTGCACGGGAGATATCACCTTTCTTAAAACTCAAGGACGCAAGGTTCAGCAGAACTTGTGCCTCCGCCAGGTAGTCATTGTGTGCACGGGCGAGTTGCAGCGCTTTTGAGTAGTTAGGCAGCGAAAGATCCGCTTGGTAAAGCTGATCATAGACTTCGCCGATCGAGTTGTAAGTTGCGGCCTTCAGCGAAGTTGAAAGGTCTCCTATCTGGAGTATCAGACGATATTGCGTCAGAGACGCCTCAAACTGCTTGCCGTTTCGGTACAAATCGCCCATCTGCAACCTAGCCCGCGCGGGCTGCTCAGAATTGCCGCCCTTGATCCACAGCTGACAGGCGCCATCCAGGCGTTTGTTAGCTTCTGCTCGATCGCCAGTCTCGGCCAGTTTCATGGCCTCGACAAACAATTGCTCGGCATCTTCCTTAAGGACTGTTGAGGGCTCAAGGCCCGACCGCATCGTCAGTAGGTTTTGACTGATGACCTGTGAGCAAGCCAGGAGAAGAGCGAAAAGCCCCAAGCAGCAAAGGTCCCTCATATCCCGTTGGGAAGAATGAATGAAGAATTTGGGTCTCAAAGTCATTGCCATTCGGGTCCGCCCAAATTATTCGGACGGCCTTTAACGGAGCATACAAAAACACGGCCGGTAATTTAAGCCAGTGAAGGGGGCTGACTGTCTTTGCAAGTATACTTTGGGCTTTTGCGTTGGGCGAGCAGAACAGCTGGTCAGAAGCGTCGGGTTCTTCCGGGTACCGAGCCGAAAGTACACGCTCAGTACAACAGTCACGCAGTGATAGGCGTTTTGTCCAGTCCGGTCGCGGCACTCGAGGGGAAGACTGCGGGCGTAGCTGAGGATCGGGAGCCTCATTCGTGAACGGCGCTACGTTTTGAAAAGACCCGGATCAAACATAGGGTTAGTCTCAACCGTATCGAGCTGGACTTCGTAAAGGAACACATTGCCTTTACTTACGTTCTGGTGGAACGGAAGATTCATTCCTTCGACTTGGCGATAGTCATCGAAAGTTATCGTGATCCCCCCAATCTCAAGTCGGCTGATAAGATGTTCTGAGTCGGAGTAAAAGTACCAGAAGCCGTTGACAGTCTTTACCTCGAACTGGTTCCCGTTAGCGGTGTTGCCAACGAAGACGACCGTGGTGGCTGGATCCGAGATGCGTTTTAGAATGGGCAACATGCCAAACGTCGCCATTTGGAATTTTATGCTGGCGGCCTCCAAGCCATCTAAGGCTTTGACCTCCAGTTGCGTGCCCGCGTGAAACGTAGTCCTAACCAGCGTATTCCCATTCAACAAATAACTCTGATTTATGTTGAGAGTTGCGCTCTCGTAGCGCGTGGACGGGCCATCAGTTGAGAGATTGAGTTTCCTTTCGAGTTGGTTCGGTGAACTGGTTGAGAAAGTAGGGTAGTACCGCAGCGTGCCTTTCTGCATGAATCTCTTCCAGTGTGAATTGCCAGAGCACTTATGAGCTTGTAATACGGCTAATAATGAAAGTCGGCTGGACGTCGCTTCGGCTCTTCGGGTAGTGATGAAGGTGCTCCGCGTTATGAATTTTGCGACGGTAGTTGTACTGACGATTAATAAGAAGAGCAGTCCAATGCTTGTGAGTGGAGATGAGGTTTTCCTTACCATGACTCTCCTTATTTATTTCAAACGTCGGGGGAATCGCCTGAGCCATTCGCCCCGACGGTGTTACGTATGTCTGTTAGTCACACCGGCTTCTCATCTCCGAAACCACGAATCTCAGTCAGAGTCGTATGGTTTTGCAGTGAGTTACCAGTTTTACTCCAACAGCAAGGCAAAGCTACTCAAGCACTTATTCACGCAGGCTTCATAGTTGTCTATACAGCCTGATTCGGTTTGTGGACTGTTGCCTGAGTTTGCCACGCACTCCGCAAGTTGTTGCTCACAAATACCAAGGCACTCGACTTGGGCGTGTGCCCTGCTGCCAGAGGCCAGGAAGGTTGAGAGCAACAGCATAACGGACATCAGAATTGACACCTGACGTCTGGTTGCACCTTGTGAGAGTGTCTGACGAACTTTCGAGATTTGCATTTGCGTCTCCTTCATTTTCGGATTGAGCGCCTTAACGCCCTCGTTGAAGGAATCCGTCGCGAAACCGCCGAAGGTGACGCGCGTAGAAAAACTTTTTTGGAGAGCGTTCGAGAAGTGGATCGCAAGAGACAAAGTACGGAATTCCTCTCAATAACGGTGATCCGCATTTGCCAAGTCCTTTAGATGGGACGCGCAGTTCTCGTTTTCTCAAGTGGGATTTTTAGCCAGTGGTCGCCACTTACTATGAGAAGGCGGAGTGCTTAGGCAAGCAGGCTTTTATTTGATACGAATTGGAACTCAGGAACCCGCCTCTTCTTTTCGTCTCGTGCGGTGACGAATGAAAGACGAGAACCGACAAATCTCAAGCTGTACTCATGAAGCAGATGCGGAGTTGTTGAGACGCTTTCAAAATGGCGACGAGACAGCATTTGTCGAGCTACTTGCAATCCACTCTGGCTACGTTAGATATTGGGTTGGGTTGGCATTGAAGCATGCATCGTGGGCGAACGCAGACGATCTAAGACAGGAAGCGCATTTGGGGTTCTTTGAGGCGGCAAAGCAGTACAGGTTTACGACAAAGGGAAACTTCCACGCACTGGCCAGAATTCGTGCTTGGGGGAAAATGTTCGACAGCCCAGAAGTTAGAATCGTCAATAGAACGCTGTACCATAACCACAGAGAAGTGGTCAGTGCCCAGGATAGATTGATGGAAAGATTGGGGCGCGGCCCTAGCCTTGATGAACTCGCCCTGGAAGCGAACCTCACAATAAGACAGGCGGAGACCGCTCTGAACGTGCTCGTGTTTCCGTCCGCGTTAGAGGAGAACGATGGCGCGCTGGTGTCTGAGGATTCTGAAACGTTGGAGTTGCTGAGTGACGCGATCGCACAACTTAGTCCGGATCAAGCTGACGTGATGACTCGTCGTTATGCTGGAGAGAGAATTAGCGAGATTGCGCGAGCCATGGGCAGATCCGAAGACGCCGTCAAAAAGCTGCATGAACGCGCGAAAAAGAATCTCAGACGTATAATCCAGGGTGAAGGAATTAAGGAAGATGCAACCTGAGGATATTGATCAGCTTCTGGAAAGAGGGCGATATCAGCATCTATCCGAAGCCACGCTGATGTTCTACCGGGACAATAGGCTCGATAAGATCCGAGTGGCGTTGGTTGATGCTCATCTTAGGCTTTGTCTCATCTGTGAAAGAAGGCTTGCTTTTCTTCAGGACGAAGCGGAAGCGGTCGCCGGCTACGTGATATCTGATGAGGATCTTGAGGCGATTCAGCGCACGGTAAGAAAACTAGAATCAGATAACAATTCGCCTGGATTCATGCCGTCTGAAATACAGCGATTGAGTTCTCAGATCAAAGATTTATGGAACGCATGGAAGGTAGCCTTTGCCAGCGAAGCAACGCTGGGAACTGATGATGGTGATGAAGTCTGGAGATATGAGAGCAAAGATGGACTACTTACGGCTTGGGTTATTTTGGAAGAGGACACAAGTCTGACGATACATATCTCGTCGCCTGAAGCTGTCTGGGAGGGACTGCGAATACTTTTTTGGCTTGGCCCATTTTCTCAAGAGGTTACGTTCCAGCGTGAGGATGATTCCAGAGTCGAAGCAAAGATTAGAATACCACGACCGATGCGAGTCAAACAGATGGCTGATATTGGCATAGAAGTCGTCGGAAAACCCGAGTGAGGTCGGCGGCAGCTGACCGTCAGGACATTGGTCAGTTAGGCTTGGGTTTGTAAGACGTGACTGGGTGTCCATTTAGTGTCCATTTGAATATGGTCGGTGGTATCAATGGGCAATCGCACCAGTCTGACTGATGCTAATGGAGCGAACATCACTTATGTCTTCGATGACAACAACCGACTGAGAGAGAGCCATTATCCCAGCACTTTGGTGGTGTTCGCTTATGGCGCCAACGGCAACGCACTCAGATGGTGGATGCAATGGACCCGAGCACTTACACCTATGACGCGCTGAATCGGCTGACGGAGTGAGTGACTGGAACAGTCGGGCCACTATTTACGCATACGACGCCTCCAGCCTGTTGAGCGGGATCATGAATGCCAACAGCAACTCCGAACTACAGCTATGACGATAAGGGTGCAGGCGATGGCCAATAAGAAGAGCGCAACAACACAGTCATCTCTTCTTATGCTTTCAATCTCGATAAAATGCGCAATCGCACCGCTTCAACCCAAACTGAGCCACTGACCCAAAGGCAGCCTGTCGACAGCAAACGATAAGGGTTTGGTGAGTTTTTACGCAACTACCCTGCGAATCATTTCTCCCGATCCGTTGAGCGAGCTTCGGCGCAGAGTCTAGGAACAACTAAGGTACAACCAGGTGCGGGGTGTGCGTATAGTGCGTACGGTGCGGAATCGAGGCTTGCCAATTTCTTAGAGAAACCAGAACTGGAGTGTAAAGCAGGGATAAACGATGTGTTGTTCTGAGTCCCCCTTCGGACTCGCACCCAATAGGCGTAGCCAAATTTCGTCCATCGAGTTTGCAGCGCGTCTGTAAGTCTATTTAACGTAATAGTTGCGCAGAACCGCTGAATTACTGAGCCAAGCGGGCGTCCCTAATAAAATCGCGGGTTTCAAAGAGGCGGTGTTGAATTTACCCCTATTTATACCCCTCGGTCAACATACCTTTGTGGGAAAGCGGTTGAGAGACTTGTGGGGTGGGCCAAATCTGTTTTGCTACTCAAAAAATATCTTTGAGTCTGGAAACCGCCTCTTTTTATAGCGCCGTTTATAGCGCCGTAACTAAGCGCCGTTCGCGATTACCTGACGCATGTCGACATCATTCGAGAGCCAGGCAATGACATTTTAAGGCTGGGGTCCTCGCTTACTATGAGCGCAATATGTTTCTAATCACAATCAGCTGGGAATTATCGCTACAGCGAACAGTGGAGAGACATTTAATATCATTTCCAGCTCAGATCTGAATAAGCAGGCAATCAGAAATTCTCCCTAACGAAAGCAGTCGAGTAAATTGTCGTTGACGGAAACCACCTTGGGGTGTAGACTTCGCCGACTTGCCTAATCTGCTTCGACCAACTACCGGCGGCTGAGAAGCAGATTCATAAAACACCCCGACTATCTCATGCCCGATTGATTCCGCGATTAAGCGGTGTCAGTAGTCTGTCGCAAATCTGTTCTGGAAACCTGGGTGGCTCAGATGAAAAGAATTTTACCGCCAATAGTTCTCGCCTTTCTTCTGGTTGCCTTATTTTGTTATTTGGCAAATTACGGCGCCCGCGCGAATTGTCTTAATCCCCTGTGGATCGGTTCGGTAGGAGGAGGAACGATTTCGGTTAGCGGCGGCCCGCCTAATACCACGGTTTACTACGATTTTACCGAGAGCAATCCAGGTCTCGTCGTTTATGCTACGCAGCAATTCGGGACATATTCCAACTCGCTCCATCTTCCCGTTGTGCTGAACGGTGCGGGAAGTGGTTCAGCTCCGTTTTATTTCAAGCCGATCCAGGTGGGGCAGACAACCGAAAGGATAAACTCCCCGCAACTCGGCGATTGGATCTACTCCGGCTGTACTTACAACGTGCTTCAACCCGCGTCCACCGTATCTGTGATTCAGTACCTGAAGAATGGAGTATATGTAGATGTTCCTAACCCATTAACGGTCGTAAAGGGTGACACTGTTCAGTTCAAGGCAATTCCTTCACCGGCGGGTAGCGTTTTTACATATTATTCTAATGGGCCGATCGACCCAACATGGAGCGGATCATCGGGAGCAACGGGCGTCAGCGAAACTACTCCGCCCCTACTCTTCGATACCGCATCGAGTAATAATCATGACTACAAGACTGTGATTGCGAGCGTACAAAATGGTGGGAGCTATACCGCCAACGTACTAGTCGTGAATGGCGTGCAGTCGGTGACGATCGACAAAATCGATCCTGCCACGGAGTTCAATGACAACCCCAATACCGGAGGCGGCAAAAGAGTTTTTCCTGATAAGAATGATCCGTCGGATACAGTAGACAGAAAAAGAGTACGCGTGACCGCCTTAACGTCTCTCCCGTCAAAAAAGACGATATATTTTAAGTCTTTCGATCTTGACGATCCTTCGGCGAATGCGGCCCCGATTGATACCAACGGCTCTGTTGGGGACGACAATCGCGGCGGCGTTGGGACGCCGGCCCATGCGGGACTCTTGTCACCCGTGGGAGGAACCGGTACGACCAATTCTGCCTCAGCGAAGACAGATACCAGCGGCAATGCGTCGGTGGACCTCGTGGTTACCATGCAACCCGGTGACAATTTTATGGTGGCAGCCAGCGATGATTTGACTTACCTGAACGCTCTCACAGTAAATCAAATCCTATTGCAGGATTCCGGCGGTAACATAGTCGGAAGTGGAACACCCAAAGCAAAGGCGTCGCCGATGTTAACTGTGTGGAGACGCGTCCATGTTGAGGTTGATTCAATGGACGTGGTGCCCACTACCGCACCAATGAACAATCATGTCAGCGGCCATATCACCGAAGTTAATGGGACGACTACAATTGCTACGTCAGTGCTGATCGACCTGGATTTGGATGACGGCTCGCCTAAACTCGACAATCCCCCTGCTATCGCGGGAAATGGAAGATATGAGAATGGAACCATCCTCATCGGGACGGCAGGTAACGTGACTGCCACTGCCGATCTGAAAGGTAACGGGGATGATTACGTAGAAAAAGATACAAATAACGGCATCTTAATTCCATGCACCGTAACCAAGACCGGTGAGACGAATGTAACCGGAAATGTCATCTCGCTAGTTAACAACGTTGTCAAGATTGGCATCACCGGGGGAACATTAACCGCGACGTACGCGGGTGGAGTAATTACCATCGCTGGCGTAAGCATGAACATAACAGCTGTTAATGAAGGGGACAGTTCGGTGACCATTGATGCTCTAGGGGATATACCTTTTACACTCGTGGACGACGATGATTTTAATGGCAACGATGTTAATGGCCTGCACGGTGACGAGGGCGAAGATGTTGGTGCGCTATCGCAAACGTTTAGTCGCATGCAGAAAAGCGATGATCCTGCGGCGAATGTCTACGCTCCTGCATACATTCGTCCTGAATATGACGGTGGAGGGCGCAGCGAAAACAATAACAGCAACATCAACTTCGTTTTGAATTGCGTCGATAATACGACGCTAACGTTAAACCAAATCAACCTTGGTCGAAACTCTGGGCTGAGCGAGAGTGACGATTTCTGGGTAGCGTACATTCAAGTGGCTTATCAACCGGAGGCAGTTTCAGATTCCGATCCAGACTCGGAACCAGCAACAGGTGGCTATACGCCTCCTTATGTGAACGGGTACACCGATTCGGTAACTAGCTCCGCTGAGGTTCCGCGCGGCGCAGATGGCTCTCTAATCTTTATCGAAACGATGAGAGACAGGGTTAGATTTCCGCCAATGTCGATCCTGGACACAATCGCGGCCCCTCACGAGTTAGGGCATCAGTTCGGGTTGAAGGGTGATCAGGCCGGTTATGGCATTATGTTTAACAGTAGCGAGACCCCGATTCTAGTAGATCAGCATCTCAACGTTCTTCGTTGGAGAGTAAAGAGCCCGGGTCAGCCGTAAGGAGGAGAAATGAGAACAACTATCCTTTTGATTTGTGTGGTAGTGGTGATGATGCTAACAGGAGCCTTCTTTTTGACCGCGGCTCCGCAAAAAGAGAATCAATCTTTCTCAAGGTTTTCATCTCTGAGCTTGGATATAAGTTTGCCGAAAGACGAATTCGTCCCACTTGAGCCGATACCCATGGTTCTGAAATTAGAGAACAGAACGAAAGAGAAGGTGTTGGGACATAACTCTATTAAGTTCAATGAGAATCATATCGAATTGTTCGTTATCCCTTCTGATGGATCGATTAGGAAGTTTGAAATATCAAAACCGGTGTCGCAATTGCTGGAAGTCGGTCGCATGGTTATGACACCTGGTGATAGCTATCAAACGAAAGACCTCCTCACAGTCGCACCGACTGACATCCTTTCAGAGCCTGGCATATATCAGATCCAGGCTGTGGTTCATGGCGGCAACTGGCTCGACGAAGTGAGATCAAATCTTTTGTTCGTTAAGATAACCGAGCCCAAGGGGGCCGACCGGAAGGCGCTTGCACTGCTAAAGAGTGACTCGGCACTTCCTAACAAGTTCGCAGGCTACTCGCTATCCGAATATCCCCAGGCGCTCGCAATTCTAGAAGCATTATCTGACGATCCCAGCCAAAGCGTTTACAGTGACTACGCTTCGTTTAGGGTCGGGGAATTTTATTTTTATTCAAAGAAATACGATAAGGCGAAGCGATACCTCGACAAGTTAAATGGCAAGACTGATTTCATATTCGCCAAAAATGTTTCGAATCACCTCAACAAGCTAAGAAGCCAGTTACCGGAAAAGTCTCAATAGTTTTAATGATCGCACTGCTGTTTACTTTTCCTCCAGGCAGAGATTTATGAATTGGGGTCATCTATGAAGTGAGTCTGCAAGTCAAGCACACCTGTGTCAGCCACACCGTCGCCGGTGGTTAGGTGAGCCTTGAGTTGGGTGACAATAGAAACAACCCTGGCCTCCTCCAGCGGATCGAGTCCTACGGGGGCCACCCGAGACGCCAGGATATTATTCTCGCTTAGAACCGAGGCGTTAGATCAGGCTGTGTACGCGGAGAGGTGTCTAATTCCCAGTCTTCCGTTTGCAGCACCGACTTCGCGTGCGTGAACGCGACTTCCAAAAGTATGCGCAGCATTCCAGCTGAATCAATAACAAGTGCCATCAAAGTGCAAGATGGTTCTATATGCTCCTACAGCATAGACGCTGGAGCCGTTAAAGCCCCACACGCCGTATAAGTTCTCCGTTGTGGGGCTGGTTCTGACTTGCCCATGAACGTACCATTGAAATGAAGGATTGTGCCTTGATCGCCGACGACAAAGATATCCGCGGCATTGCCTCCCCAGATCGCGTTCAGACTCTGAATGGTTGGGATATTGGATTGTCTTGCCCACGTGTTGCCGTCATATCTTAGAATTGTGCCAAACTCACCAACGGCAGAGACGTTGTTGGATGTGGTACCCCACACGTCCCACAGATCAACTGAGACACCTGAAGGCTTCTTGATCCAGTTATTGCCGTCAAACTGAAATATGCCATTTTGAATATTGGCGTTTTCGGCAAACGCTCCTACTTTGAAGATACTCGTGGTGCTACTTCCCCACACCCCAAACGCGTCGGATAATTTACGCCTAGCTCTGCGTAGCCTTGCGACTGGTCGCGCGCCGACGCAAGTTTGAATCCATTCTCATTTTTTTGATCGCAGATCCCAATAGGATTTATCTTGGGCTTTATGCTGCCTTTGCCGTCCGATTGGCGGTTAACTGATACCAACGTCGCTGTTCCGGATAAACTAATGCGAGCAATGGCGTCGTCATGAAGGTTGTGACCATTGCCATTACGACCATCATGGTAAAAAGGGCAGGTGATATTACTCCAATGTCCAGCCCAATGTTCAGGACCACCAATTCCATCAATCCCCGAGTATTCATCAACAACCCAATCGCGGTGGCCTCTCTCCATGGTAGGCCGCTGAGCCGAGCGGACAGCGCGGCGCCACCAAACTTGCCGGCAACCGCCGCCAGAATGATAAGCCCGCAGTAGAGCCACATATCAACCCCACTTAACAGTCCGATGCTCGTGCGCAATCCGGTTAGAGCAAAGTAAAGAGGGAGTAACAAAACCACCGTCAGGCCTTCCAGCCTATCTTTGATAGCGCGAACGAATTCCTTATCTTTCGGCATGATCACGCCTACCAGGAAGGCACCAAACAGTGCATGGATACCTAACCGCTCTGTAACCCACGCAGATGCGATTACGAATAGTAGGATCATCCCCATCAGACCGTGAGTTACAACCGCACGCGCTCGATAACTCTTTTCCAGCCGCTGCAAAACTCTCCGGATTACTAACCACATTAAAAGGATGTAGCTGCCAGTACCGATCAAAGTTAGCCAGAGCGGCGCGGCGGCGCTGGACGCTCGCGCCAACATCACGACGCCAGCGAGAATGCACCACGCGGTAACATCGTCGATGGCGGCACAGGCAATCGCAATCGTGCCCACCTCTGTATGAATCAAATTCCGCTCAGTCAGGATCCGCGCCAGGACAGGAAACGCTGTGATGCTCATAGCCGTACCAACAAACAAGGCGAAGTTAGTGAAGGTTATGCTGTTATCAGATAATTTGGGGTAGAGATATAAAGCCAGCAGCGTGCCCATCAAGAACGGTACGATGATACTTACGTGACTGGTGACAACTGCCGCATGCTTCTGCTGGCGCAGGACTCGAGGATTAAATTCGAGGCCCACCAAAAACATGAATAACAATAATCCAACCTGACTCAGCGAATTCAGGAACCCCAGGCTAACCGGCGCGAAAAGCGCCGCCGACACTTTGGGCACGAGCCAACCCAATACCGAGGGCCCGAGCAAAATGCCTGCGACCATTTCGCCGATTACTTGCGGCTGACCAATCCTGCGGAAGAGCCATCCGACAGCCCGGGCAGCCAGCAGGATCACCGCAATTTGTGCGAGGAGGATTGTGAGTTTGGGCATTAACGGTTTCCGATTGTTTTGCTAACTTCGCTCTTCCGCACAGCAATGAAAGGCACTTCGGCGCGCTTAGACCCGTCGTCGAAGGCGAGTATTCCGGTCAAACGATCCGGCTCGGTTTGACGATTAGCTGAGGCGCGAAACGATATGGAAGTACTAGCCCGCGCCGCTCCATTCCTATTGCCCTGAGCTTCGCGACTAAGAAAACTTGCGCTAATCGTCAACTGGTCAACACTTCCCGCCAATTTCGTCCGGTGCGCGTCGTCAAAGGCAAGGTATACGTTTGGGCCCGATTGCAAGATCGTAAAAACCGTTGGATCGGAACACAAGATCGCGTCGCCATCCGATGAATCGGACGAGCCGGGTAAGGTGAATTGAGCGCTCCACGTTCCAGCCACAGAGATCGGCGCGGCCAGTCTCTGCCCTATTTGCAAAAGGCCGACAGTGCCCAGCACCGGTAGACCCACCAGGACAAGATATAGAAAAATCGATTTCATTCTGTCGTTCCAGCTGTCGAAGGTTGCTCGGAAACTGCGTGGAGAATTGGTTCTGCGGCTGGCCGCGCGAAACATTCCGAACCATCTCTCAACATTACGATTTGATTCGCCGCCGCCGCGCTATGGATCCCGTGCACAGTCTCCCTCGTCCAGAGTGTTAAGCTGGCCGAGCGTGGCTTGGTAGATCTTCCGGCACCCTGACGCGGGCCAAAACACCTCGACGTACTTGATGCGCACGGCGTTCATCAAGCCGATGTGCGCCAAATAGGGCGCGCTGCCAAAACCGGTTTTGTTGTCCATCTGGTAGTAGCGAACGATTTCCTCCGGTTGCCTGTTTTCGGCCACCACCTCGATCGTCGCCCCGACTCCAAAGTAATTCGTCTTCCTTCCGCGTAGGCGAATATTGATCCAGGTATTTCCAGTCTTGCTGTTGTTGACAAAAAATTGATTGGGCCACTTGTCAGCCGGCCACATTCCGCCAAGGCTCGAATAGACGTCTTCCTTGCCGTCATTGTTGAAGTCAAAGAAGACAATGCCGTGCCCTTTCTGAATCGTGCCAAAGCCTTGAAGCATTGAGATGTTGCTCAAAGCATCTGCGCACTTTGTGCCCTCGGTTTTGCCCAGGTACATGAGATTGGGCAATACAAACCAACTTTCAGGTGTTCCTGTGCCTAGATAGAAATCATAACAGCCGTCGTTGTTGAGGTCGCCGAAGGAAGATCCCATCGTGCTAATCGGCAGGTCGAAGATGTCGGTCCGCTCCATGAACTTTCCGTCGCTTCCCTGGATCCAGATTCTAGTCTGCCCCGAATGAAACTCACCAAGATGCTCGCCGAACACCGCTTGCTCAGTGCTGGTCTTGGCGTCCGCAAATCCTGCCCAGAACAGATCGAGCCTGCCGTCATGATTGAAGTCCAAGAACGAGGCGACAAAGCCGCCCTGCTCGCCATTGATGAGGTTCGTTCGTTCAAAGCGCTTGCCGGATATGTTTCTAAGGAGGACGCTCGTATTCCGCAACGGGCTGGAGAGGAAGAGATCCGGATAGCCGTCGTTGTCATAGTCACCGAAAGTCGCTCCGATGAAGTAATTGTCCGCGACGGTTTCCTGCAATCCGAATTCCCTGGTGCGATCGATGAAGTGACCGTTTTCGTTTATGAAGAGCGTTGAATCCATGCGTGGCTTGGCCATGAGGTTCCTGACGAACGGCATTTTGAAACCCCACTGAGCAAGAAACAGGTCGAGGCGGCCATCGTTATTAACGTCACTCCAGGCCGCGACCCACGTGGCCGCAATATGGTCGGCAGGCTTCGCGGCCAGCAACCCGCTGGCAGACGTTACGTCCGTAAAAGTACCGTCGCCGTTATTTCGGTAAAGCGCGTAATTCCCAAATGGGCGCGCGAAGAACAGGTCGACGGCGCCGTCGTTGTCGTAATCGGCCGCGGTGATCACAAAGGGTTGCTTAATGCCTCCCAAGCCGCTCGCTTCAGTGCGATCGATAAACTTTTGCCCGCGGTCGTTGTGGTAGAATTTCACCGTATCAAAGTTTCCACCAGTGACTAGGTCGAGGTAGCCATCGCGGTCGAAATCTTCGACGGCCACACCCTTTCCGGAGTTGAACGTATCCACGCCCAGCTCATGCGCCCGGTCGACAAGAGAGAGCGTCGCAAACTCAGCCTCAATTTCTTTTTTTCTATCTCCGTAAAACGAGTCAATGAATTTTGTCTTGATGAGGTACTTGGGTGGAACTTCCTGCGGGAACCCGTTGACGGTCATGTAATTGAAATTCAACAGCCACTGGTACAGTCGGTTTTTGTCGTCATAGTTGTCGAGTAATTTCTCAAAAAGCTTCGCCGCCGCGCGAGCGCTCTCAGGTTGATGGTGAAACTGGGTCAGCGGCAAAGCACAAACCTGCTGCATGTCCCCTGGTTGTTTACTGTGGAGGTGGGAAGCGAGGGGTTGGTCTGGTGGTGGACCGCCGGGCTTGAGTTGAGCCAGACAGTTGGTCGTCTCCGCCAGGCGCATGTAACTCATTGCCAGCCAGAACAGCTTGTCTTCGGACTCGCCGGACTTACTGATGTCTTCCTCAATCAGAGAAACGGCTATCGGAAAATCGCCCCGATGGAATGCCAGTTTCCCGCGCTCATAGGGACTCATTCCACTCTCGTCAACATTATCGAAACCGTAGAAGCCGGTGGAGTTGTTGAGTTGGAGCAGTTGCATGTATTTTAGCCAATAGCTGATACAGAACCATAGGTTCCGGTTTTCGCCGACGGTGGCGTATCGGCTCTGGTAATAGAGTCCTGTAGTGAAGCCCTTGTATTCGTAACGAAAGTAAAGTCCTGCAACCATCAGCCCAGCGACTGATATCAGCCCGGCTCGTTTCCAGTTCAGATACCACCTCGCGCGCATACGCGAGGCGGCTGTGGGTAGTGCTTTGCTGATCGTTGCCATTAAGACAATTTCCTGCTTGCGTCACTCGATATCAGAGAGGTCATGGTTGCTTGGTTCTTCGTCACGTTTAGCAGCGACTGTGAACACGATTCCGCGTCCGGTTTAAAGGACGCATGAAACCCAAGATGAATTGGTTCGTTCAGTCGGATTGTCGCCAGCGGTCCGCGAGCAACATTGAAGGCATCAAAAATCGCGAAAGCGATTGCCATTTTCTCGGCGTCAAAAACCTGACAGATCACAACTCCGGCCCTTTGCTGCTTCGGATCGGCAACAAAGATTGGCTCACCGCCTAGATAGTGCGACGGCGGGGCCTGATACATGTCGCACGCTTTGGCACACGTCCAGTTTGCGTGCGCGAGTTGGTCAAAGAACTTGCGGCCCGGCCGGCCAGTCGCCGATATTCCTAGCATCCAGAAGTCCTGATACGGGCGCGTAAAAAGCTTTGGACAGATCGAAGGAAAATCCGGCGCGGACAGATAATCAATTTCAGCCGTCTGCCCAACCTCCCGACGATCGAGATCGATCACCAAACGTCTGGGCCGGCCGGGGCAGACGTCATTGAACAGATCGGGCACCGTTTGATATTGGTCATAGATCGGATGGTCGAGCTCTAAGACATCAACGGTCAGTTGACCCCCTTCTTCGAAGCAGTTGATCAGGTGGAGGCAATAGCGACTGCCAATCTGCATTGTTGTGACTTGCTCGCCAGTTTCGCGCGCGACAACTAATAAACGACTGCCGAGTTCGGGCTGCCAATTGAGCGCTTCCATCGGTGTCCGGCCATCGCTGGCAAGCGCCTCCATATTCAAAACGTAAGGGCTGAGATAAAAGACGACGTAGTTCGAGCTCAGGCTGAAGTCGTGAATCGAGCAGGCATAAGGAAGCTGGAGCCGCTGGCGATAAATCAACTCGCCACCGTCATCGAAGCGATAAAGATTCAAATGTGGATTCGCGGCAGAGTAAGCAATTCCAAAGTTGAACATCTCGCCGGTGAAAGGATCAAACTTTGGGTGAGCGGCAAACGGACTGATGTCGTTGAGAGTGCCGCTAAGATTCTCTTCCCCGCGCGTTTCCAGCGTCACTGGATCCAGGGCCCAGGGCAAGCCCTGTTCGCCAAAAGCCAACACCGAATTCTGATAGGGATAGACACTGACGTTAACCGGCGATTCGAGGGCGATTCCTCGTTTCAATCGATCGCCTTTGAAACTTGTTCCGAAGGTGCGGAACACGGGCCTCCCTGCCGCTTCCTCCGCAACGAACTTCGCGCTTCTCACAAAACGGCTGGTAAATCGAACATGATCGGCTTCGAAGCGCAGCGAGCAGACCATGCCGTCGCCATCGAGCCAATGTCGATAATTAAATCCGCCTCGGGAGAATCGCGCCGGACCGTTCAGGTAGTAGGTTCCTCGCAAGAACTCGGGGATTTCACCTTCGATCTTCTCAACCACATACGAACCCTCGCCAGGGATGTGCGAGAAAGCGCGTTCGATCAGTGGGGCATAGTCTTCCATCGCTAAGCTCCAACACCTACGAGGACTTCCTGCTCATCTTCGCTGCCCTTAACGGTCTGTCCCTCTATGAGCGGCCGCAGCACATTAGGATCGAGCGTCCAGCAGTATTCCTCCGTGGCGTTCGCGCAAGCCAAGTAGGTAGAGCAGATTTCTGCCGGATCGAACTGAAGTCGATTAATGTCCAGACGCTCGATGAACCGTCGATTGGTGAGTACGCCCACGTCGCCGATCACCGACGCGCAGATTTGCGTCGCGATGAAGCGTGCCATTTCCCTGAGATTGGCAAGCTGTTGGTCCAGAAGTTCCCGCGCTTCATCGACGGAGACGCCAACCCGATAGAAAGTCTTCTCGGCAACGGCGAGCGGTTTGATATCCGTAAAGTCGAAATGAAAGATCTGACACGGCGGTGTGCGATTGTTCTTCTTCCACTGGAAAAAGCTGCTGATGAAGGCTTGCAGGCTGCGGTTGATACGGCCAAGTTGCGAGAATCGGCTAATGAATACGGACAGAAAACGCCGGTCGGTAAACAGATCGTTAATGAACGGAAAGACGTAGTACGAAAAGTAGATGGCCAACTCCCATGAGTACTTCAGGCTGAATGCTTCCTGGTCTCCCAACGCGTCGTAACTGATAGCGTAGGTCGGCACGTATGCTTCGTAGACTGCTTCCATCATCTGCTCGTAGAGGCGACATTTCTCCGTCAGCTCGGCGTCGTCTTCAGTCTGGACCGCATCGGTAATGAAGGTGTTGTAAAGAGAGATAAGATCGCCGCCGGGGCTGTACAGCGGATCGGTGAAGCGACCGGCCTCTCCTGCGATGGCCCAACGAGCGGGGCTAATTGTTTGCGCGCAGTCGTGAGCAAAATCCTTGAGCGCTGTGTGGTGAATCACATTTCGGTATGGCAGATCGCGCGCGAACAACGGGAACTCTTCGCAGACCCAGTCGATCAACTTCTCTATCGTGTCGACTCGTTCGCGAGTAATTAGCCGGTTGTCATAGACCAGGCCGAGACTTGTCTTGCCATGTAGAGGTATAGTCCAAAACCAGAGACCTTCCGCGCAGAAATGGTTAGTTGCCTGCCAGGCCGGCGTGTGTCCGAGGGCCGTGCGATCGGGCCGCGTGCGTACTTGCTGCAGCGAGAGGTTAGTGAGTTTTTCGATGTCGACCAATCCATCAACCCAGAAGAAGTGCGCGCCGTGCCGAATCTGGCCTTCACGCGCCAAGCCCAGGCGCTTGGCCAGAAACCGGCCTCGTCCCGATGTGTCCACAACCCACCGGGCCGTTCCCGACACCGCGCCGACTACCGACCGGAAAGAGAATGAGTGTGGGCCGGCGGTCTCGGAAAGCGTTACGTCGAGATCCATGCAGCCGGGGTGAAACCCAAAATTCGGATTCTCGAGACAGACGCGGAGCATCTCGCCCTCGAATTTGTTACGGTCGAGCTGGTAGGTATTGATGTTCGACAGCTTGCGAATATAGGACTGGCTGTAGTGCTCGTAACAATCGTTGGTTTTCCCCGGAGTCTTCCAGTAGAAGCGCAGGTTGTATTTCAGATAGTGCTGTTGCATGAGGTGCTCTTCGAGATCGAGCACCCGCGCATAGTAATAAGCGGAAAGCTGCACAGTCGCCTCGCCGACTTTTTGCTTGGCGGGCGGAAACTCAGTGCGCTTGTCCACGAGCAGTATGCGCTTGTCCGTATTGAGGAGCAGCTGCCGCGCGAGCGCCAGCCCAGCCAGGCCGGCGCCGATTATCATTATGTCCCAATGATCCGCAGCGGGCGATTTCACCCGTAAGTCATGGGCAGGGGAGCAAGCGACCTCGTTTGAAATTGCGCGGTCGTCCTCGGTCAGAGTCGCAGAGCTCCTTTGATCATGCAATGTCGGCTGGTTAGACATATCGCTCCGTGCGGTTGATCAGGCGCAATAGTCGAAACTATTCAACCTGACGCGTTGTGTCGTTTATATGCTCCGAATACATCAAGAACTTGAACGGGATAATGAGCTGCCATTTCTCCTTCAACTTGAGAAAGGCGGCTTGTTGAGCTTGCTTCAGCCGCTTGCTGTTCGGGCGTCGGGTAAGAATCCAGTCGATTATCTTTCCGGCAAGCTCGTGATCGCCGGCTCGCAGCATCCTGTCGATCATGGCCGCTATGTCCTCGTCCGATAGCCCAAGATACTCAGTGAACACAGCGCCGAATTCGTTATCGCTGAGGTGATCCACCCCCTGAAGTTGTGGCCCCCAGTAGCCGACCGTTTGCCGGAAGAGCCGGTTTATCACGACCTCTCGCATGATGAGGTAGGGCAACTGTACGTCCGCTTGCGAAGGGTCGAGAATGGCAGGAGGAACCAGGTTCATCTCCTGAATTGTGGGGAGATCTTTAAAAGCATATATCTGCTTGAGCGTTTCTTCTTTGAGCCACTGCAGATGCGGTTTGAATTTCTGAAGAATTTCCACCTTTCCGTAAGACACCGACAGCAGTCCGTGACCATACAGGAGAACTTGTGGCTGAGGATCGAGCGCCGCAATCATATCGATGGTGCCAAAAAGCGAATCAATGTCCCCCTCACAAACGTACGGCGCGCCAATCCATGGCACGATGAAGTCGCCTCCATGCAAGACCCGATAGTCAGGCAGATAAATTATCAGTCCGTCCCGCGTCTCGCCGCCGCCGCAGTGCGGAAGAATGAGCTGAACTCTGGTGCCGCCTACGATCATCTCGAAGATTTTGTGCTGGTAATCTCCTACTTGGAGCTGTATCTCTCGTCCCAAATCTTGTTTTCCCACAAGCACATCGGCTTGGTACTCGGATATGTTTTCATTCCGGTAAGCGACTCCGAGGAACCACTTGAAAGGCGGCGGTTGTTTTGCGCTTCGCTCCCTCACCTCGATATAACTGGAGCGCGAATAGAATTTCACATCCGGATTTAGGCTCCGGTAAAACATGTGGCCGCCGGCGTGGTCCCAATGAGTATGAGTGATGAAGACCTTGGTCAGTTTGGGCAGAGGCTTGTTTCCATATTTTGCCAGGTAGTGTTCCTCAAAAAACTTATATCCGGCTTCTGTAGTGTCCGGTCGGCTCCCTGCATCAACTGCCATGAGCTCACTGCCGTCCTCGCTGATGATGAAGTTGAACTCCGACATGTCAAAACCGGATACGGTGAAAAGATGACCGGGGATACGGTCGCGAACAACTGTCTCAGCGAATAGCTTAGGGCCTTCTCTAAAACCGGCAGAGTCACATGAGAACAGACTAGCCGTGAGGATCTTCTTATCGAAGCTCTCATACCCGCTCAACTCCAAATATTTCCTGGCTTTATCGTCTTCACCAGCGTCTCGGTATACAAGCGCTAGACTGTAATTGACCTCTCGCAGAAACTGATAAGTCGCTGCAAATACCTCTTGGCTTTGCTTGATTGCGGCTTCACACCACTTGAGATCTTCGCGGGCAATCTGCTTGTTGCCGAACGGCCACGGCAGTTGCGCTTGCAATAATCCGGAGACCCACCGAGCGATGATCTTTTCGGCGCCTGGTGTAAAGTCCGGCTCGTTTTTTGTTAGCTCCTTCGCTTCGTTAATGTCAGCTAGGGTTCCGCGGATCAAGTCAAGCTGCGTCGTGAGTTGCAACAACGACATTTGCTGCGCGCGGCCCGCTCGCAACAGAGCCAGGCAACTCAGATAAACAGATCTCTGGGGCGGCGATAGTTGCCCGCTGTACTTTTTTAGATAGTATTCGAAGCGTTCAATGCCCTCTGACTGCTTATTCAAGTTCGCATACAGCGTCGCCATAACCAGAAGCAAGGTTGAGCGCTGGGCCGGCCCTGCCTCCAACAGCGTATTCAGATAGTCCAGTTCGGGGGTGCTCTGGAAACCCGCGCCAGGCGTTTCACCAAGCCCTGTCCTCTCCTGCAAACTCTCTAACACCGGCTTTAGCGTTAAGAGATCAAATATCAGATCCACGGTCTTCCGCTGCACATCATCACCAACCTGAGTCGTCGTTTGAAATGCATTATCGATTTGTTGCTGAGCCGCAGATGTCACGGAACCAGGACGGCCTTCCCCGCTTAACGCTCTCGTAACCGGAAACGTCACCGCCCTCGTAAGTTGCTCAGCGCCCTGCATTGATAAGCGCCAGGAGTAACTCGTTACTGACTTCACAACTTCGCGCACTGTGTTCATTTCTCAGATACCTCCCTGCACATCATCTGCGCCTCTTTACTTAACGAGATTTGAGTCTCAAAGACAGATGTGCTCACGCAGCCTTCGCCCTTAACCCAGCTGGATCCATTTAGAGGACACAGTAACTCTCTTCGCAGCTATGATTGATAGTGTCCTGGAATCCCCGGTTAATGAGATCAAGGATTCGGTCGCGGCTGAAATCCAACATTCCTAGTAGCCCACCAAGCGTGTCACGGGGTTGATAACGATGAATCACCAGCTTCTTGTACTTTTTCTTAGCGGCTAAGCCAGCGAGCTTTCCAGCTGCCAAAATGAAGGGCTGCAAGTCCGCTTCAGAAAGAGCCTCACTGCCGGCTGCCTTTTCAAGCACGTCAATGCCCCTGTTGATCTGGCGAGCTGTTTCTATATCGCTGTTCACGGCGGCAGCGAAGCTGATGGTCATGTACCTGCCTAAGGTATCCACCACATCGCGCACCGGCAATAGAGGGATCGATTTAACGTCCGGGTCCAGGTAGACCATATGCAATATGTCGGCGCCGGCCTGTATCGCAGGGGATAGTGGGGTGTTCATTACTACACCGCCATCGGCGTAGTATTCGCCGTCTGCTTGGACTTGCGGAAAGATTCCAGGGATGGCGGTCGAACCCATGATCACTTGTGGGCCGAGATCGTCAGTTAGATCTGCGTTCTCAAAGATCTCCAGCGCGCCAGTTCTCCAGTTGGTGACCGCGATCTTTAGCGTCTTGTTCGATTGCCGAAGCCTTTCGAAGTTGATTGTTTCTTTGATCAAATGGTACTCAGGCTCATTGGAAATAAATGTGCTTATGTCAACCAACTTCAACAATCGTTCTTCGACTCCGCCGGGGGATATGAAGAATGTAAGTCCTCTTCGGTAAAAGTCTCTGGCAAGGTAATACAAGTCTCCGGCGAGTTTGCCGTAAGGTTCTACAGGGTGCGTCGCAACATACTTGGGGCTGAGCAAATCGAGAGGGTTAGCGCGAAAACGCAATACACGATTGTGACCAGTGTTATCGTCGCGAGGGATGACGTCGAGCCAGATGCTTTGCAGGCGATCCAAGGCCGCTTTGGGTCCCTCACCCAACCCGGCGACCAGCAAGGACGCATTGTAAGCGCCGATGGATGTACCGGTGACGATGTCAGGATCCAACGGGACGTTGTCCGTTACGGCAGCCTCGCCACAGAGCAGCGCCCTGAGCACTCCCACCTCGTACGCCCCATTTGCTCCTCCGCCTGACAAAATCATGGCGTGAGCACAGCCGCTCTTGTCAGTCATGAACTGATCCCTTTGATAATATTTTCGGGTATGTCGTCGCGCTCGAGCCAGTTCCCTACCCGTCGCCAAGTCATAAGCGCACCGACAACCAGCCGATAGTGCTCTATGTAGTGCGTAAGCAACATCGGGTTCACCTCGAGCGTTTGCAGCGAAGAGCACAATTGCTCGGAAGCTAAATTGGCGGTCAAAAGGTCCGCAATCGACATGTAGATTCCCACGGGATCTACCTTTGGAATCACGGGAGAAGATCTTTCCATGATGTTCTTGACCGGCCCGAATATTCGGGAGGCCAGTCCGAACGACAGTGAATCGGCGATCCCGAAACTCATGCTGACGGGGTTTATGTCAATGCTGACCACTTGCTCCGGGCGATTGGCAACGAAAACCATCCGCGAGCGGGTTTGGCCGGTTTTCGAGATGACAAAGTCTATGAGTTGAAACCCTGCGCTAAAATATCCCGGCCCGTATGCGAAAATGCTCTTGTGGGGCGCAGGCTTCAGCAGGGCGTAACCGACGCCATACTCCCCGAGTACATCAGGAGTTGGGTTATCCCGGTTCGTAATGAAATCCTGGCTAATGGCCAGATAGGATTCTTCATTGAGCGGCACGTTGATAGTGAATACTTTTGGTCCGAAGGGGCTCAGCGAAATATTGAAATCGAATACATGGGTCTTGACCACAATCCATTCGTACTTATCGCCGATTAGACGCAGGTCGATGATTCTAAACTCGTCCTTGCTGGGAAATTTACCGATCAGGCCTGAGCCTTTCAGCTTGTAATAGACTTGAGAATAGCCAAATCCCCCTCGCGAATCTGTCGTTTCAGGACAAAGGCTGAATGGTTGTATGAAGGGCCGCACAGCGCTGTGCCTTATGGCCCCTTCTCCCACATAAAAATCAGGCAACTGGAATGACGACACGCGCAGTAAGTAGTGCAGGATGAATTGACGAAATTCATCCCGCAGGACTTCCGGTGGCACCTGTTTAGGGTTGTCAAAGGGCATCTCCTGAAGCACGCCCATTAGCGGAAATCGTTTCCCGTTGAGCTGAACCTCATCCATGAAGCCTATGCCGCGATCAGCCTTGTTGTGCGTGCGAACCAAATCGAATTTCTTGGCGTAGCTTTCTTTCGCATCGATTTTCTCCCACCATTGTCTGAGCTTCAGACCATCGCTAAGTGCTCTTTCGACGTCTTGAACTACGAGTAGATCGCTCTCACTCAGACCTTCTTCGCAGTCCGAATCTACCCGACCGCTTAGTGCCTGATTGTTGATTACTGTCTGGCCGATCATTTTGCTCACCCGGCAATCAGGACTGAAGACTCTTGACGAGTCCCCGGAACTTGTGATCCGAATCTTCTATTCGCAGCACGTACAAGCGCGAAACCGCGTGCGGGAAGAGACTCACAACTCCATTGATTGACATCATCCCGGAAGCATCTTTGAACTGTCCTGTTCCGCTAGTGAACGGGCCAAAGCCGGTGAGCCGCAATACCGGCCGCGGTGCGTCGCTCAGTTCAGTCGCGAACACCCTGCCTTCCACCATGTCTGCGTTGAGCGTGCCGACCACCTTTCCCTGCGAATCGAAAAAAGTGAAGACGCCGCCAACATCCTGCACTGGAGAAACTGGCGCCGGATCCGCCGGATCAGTGTAAAAATAGAGGGTACTGCTGCGCGTTCCGACGATTGGACCTGCAGTCGTCCGACTGCGCAAGTCTTCCGGCGTGGTAAGATCGAACAAAATATTGGCCAGCCGCAGACGCTCATATATATTTGCGCTTATTAATTGCCCATCGGACGAGCGATTCAATGTGATTGGACGTTCAGGGTCCGGTTCTCCGAGAAAGACTAAAAAGGCTGCATTAGGGTCAGGATCGGGAATTGGCTGAATGGGAACGAACGGCGTACCTGGCCGCGCCTGCAATTTTCCTTTCGGATCAATGATGCGCACCATCAGGTTTAGTGCCAGCCCATTAGGAGGCTCTATGTAGCCGTTGATCACGAACGCCCCGGTCAGGCCTTCGAATCTGCCCTTGCCCTCGAGAATCTCAATCGCGGCGCCTACCCGCAGTTGACTCTTGCCGCGCACGGTTGTAGGAAAAGTCCGCGCGGTCCCAAATGCTTTGAAGCCGCTCTTCAGGTTATCTTTGAAAACCAACTGTCCCTCGAGCATAGCTACTCGCTGCGAAATGAATGGAATCAGCAAAGTCGTTGGCGGACACTTGCCAGGCGCCGCTTCGAAGTCCCACGGTATGGGCGTAAATCGGATGTGAACATTGGCGACCGGCTCTCCAATTGTCTTGAAACTCTGGAACCCTGTCGTAGCTGTGGGCGCCTGGTTTGTGAATTCAAAGCGGTGTAGTTCTTCGTTCACATATACCGCGGTCATGAGAAATTGGACTCCCGGTATCAAAAGAACAGGCTCATTAGGGTTGGCCGGGTTAGGCGCATTAAAAATGGAAAAGTAGGCTGCGCTTTCCAGTAAAGCCTGCACTTCCTCTTTTCGGTAAGTCTCCGGGTCAGCGCCCTGACCAAGCGCTGCTCGGCGAGATAGGCCGGGCGCAGCCCCGGATACTCCCGCGGCAGCGCTGGCAGATGCGAACTTCTTACGTTGCTCACGGTTACTCATTTCGAGACCTCCAGTGGGCGGCCCTAACTAAACAGAGATACTTTCACCTGGCCCAAGATTGGTTGACTGAAACATCCGAGCTTCGCCTCGTACCTATCGACTGCCCCGATCGACGCGTACCCCTGATTGGTGCGTATAGCAAGCCCAGTTCGGCAGTTGAGGTCCCTGCCATTCCCTTCGGCCCTTTTGTTTCAGTCGCCAAACTAGCCTCTCTTTTGGCGGCCGCTTTCTTCCCCGGCCGCGGCCGGCGGAGGGCTGGCCGCTGTGACTGGAGCTGGTGGCCTGCGCGCCAGTTCGTCTCTGATTTGTTCTAGCACTTTTATCTGATCGGCTTCATAGCTGGCTTCCTCTCTCGGGAAGCGATCCAGTACCTGATAAAAGACTCGGAGGTACTGCTTATCGTCTTCGGGCAATCTCCTTATGTAGGTTTCGGTGCCGCTCGAAGGATAACCCTTGCTCCGCCACTTATCGGGGACGGGAGTCTCGTCAAGTCGTTGAATGAACTCGGCTATCTTCCAGGCGGTGAAGCCTGTTTCGTCTATGTCAACCGAGACCAGGTCCTCACGTTCCGGAAAAGCAAATTCGTGGTCCCGCTTGATGAACAGTACTTTGTATCGGACCAGTTTAAGGTCGTCACCACTCAGGTCTTTGTCATCCATGTTACTCATTCTCGGTTCCTCCTCAATCGTTGTTTCGTTACTAGTTCCGTTAGCAGGTTCAGCTAAGGAAATGGTGTTCTCATTGCCGGGTTCACTCTCGCTTTCCGGCGCATCGCCGCGCGTCTGGGCAACTTCGCCAATCATTACGTCAATGCTTCGATCAGCGATCTTCTGCAGTCCCTCCATCGTTCTAGCCAACATCTCCATGCCGTAGACAAGAGCCGTCATGGGTAGCTTCAATGCCTCAGCAACAATCCGCATCATTTCCCGTGTAACCCTCGAGTCCGACTTCGCGACCAATAAAGGCGCAGTTTGTGTTGTCCGTTCGGGCGCGTTCGAAAGCTAGACGCGATCTCGATGCATTCATCGCGAACGGCTCCCAATTCGCAGTAGCACCGCCCCGATTAGCACGTACAGAAATGCCCCGGTTCTTTCAGCCCAAACTCCTACGCCGCCATTTCTCGCAAAATGGTGTGACAACAGAACAACCGTTGGGAGCATCAGCAATAACGCGATCGAGACAACCAGCGAGTTTTTCTGCCGGCGATGGTCAGCTCTATCGATCATCCGCAACTTCAGGCGCATATCGCCCTCGGAAGCAAGCGTGAGCAAATGGTCAATCTTGCCGGGAAATTCCATTGCCATCGAGGCGTATTTTCCTAAGTCGTTACTCAGCCCGCGCAGGTCTCCCATCTGCTGAAACTGTGTTATCAATTCTACCCAGCGGACTTGTTGTAGTCCTCGCAAAAGCGAATCGTGTTGCGGGGCGAGTCGTTCCGCAGCCGATGCAATCAAAAACAATCCTCGATAAAACGAGAGTAAGTGGCGAGAGGGATAACAGCCGCTTTCGCTGGCCAGTCTCCACTGTACAAACAGACGCTCAGCGAGGCTGTCGCTCGCATTCCCTACATTCCAGCCTCCATCGCGAAAGGGAACGACCTGTCTGAACTTGCGCGCCAATTCGTCTTGGTTGGTCCGCGAAGGTCCCTGCTCCATCTCTTTGAGCAAGAACGAACACGCCCTGTCGGGATCTTCAGCCGCCGCAGCGAGCAAATAATTCCAAAGGCTGCTCTTAACATCCGCCGAAAAGCCGGCAAAATTTCCGGTGCACGCGATCTTTCCGTCAGACAGGACAAGGATGTTTTCGGGGCGCGGATCTGTCGGGAATATCCGGCCTAAGAGAGATTGATTCAACCACGCACAACACAAGGCGCTGGCGAGATTAATCGGATCAAGGTAAGGCAGCTTCCGACTCGTGCTTTCCGATGATTGCCGTTCAGGAAAACAGGCAATGACGTCCGCCAGGGTTGGACCAGAGAGAAACTCAGCGGTGACCACTTTTGACGAACAGAAGCTTCTGTGGATCGCGGGACATGTCAACGTTTCGCACTCCAGCGAGTTGGAAGCAAGCGCTTCCATCGCATCTGCTTCAAGAGCAAAATCCATCTGCTCTTCCAGTGCGCGGCGGAAGTCAGCAATCACTCGCCCCACCGGGAAATCGGCACGCACACTGGTAAGCGCGTATTCCAGAAGCGCAAGCTGTTCGACATCGCAGAGCAAATGAGTGTTGAACTCGGGATGTGCCACCTTGACCGTGACTGCCATTCCGTTTTTGAGCTGCGCGTGGTGTGTTTGAAACAACAACCGCGACTCGAAGGGATCTTCTTCAAATGTCAGATATGCTTCAGTGAGCGGGCAGCCAAGTTCCTGGAGAATTAGTAAACGAACATTTTCAATCGGGGTTGCTTCCGCGCAGTCGGGTATAGCCGCCAGCTCACGACACTGTTGCGGCAACAACAAGTCAGCTCGTGATGCCAAGTAGATTCCGAAAGCCGAGAAGACTGGGCCCAGGCTAACCAAAGCTGCGCAAAGCCTGCGGCAACGAGAGTCGACGCGGTCGGTTTCGGGCAAACCATGACGCTGGGCGCGAGTAAACCCAAATTCAGCGAGGCACTGCATTATTTGCCGCCGTCGCTCTTTTACCGTGGCCCCAACTGTTCTGTTTTCTGCGTGCTCCATGATTAAGCTTTCTTGTTGAAATGCCGATCAGCTTCCGGCTAAGGCAGCGACTACTCCCTGTTCAATTTTCTTTAAGTCCTGTTCAAGAGATTCTTTGCTCACCGGACCACGGTATATGTGGACAATGCGCTGAGAACGGTCGAGCACGAGCGTGTAAGGGATGGCGATACCGTTGAATCGCTGAAAGATCTCCTGATTGCCGACTAGTACGACGTAGTTGATATTGTTCCTGGCTACAAACGGCTTGATCGCTTTCTCGCCATCTTCGTCCAAAGCGATGCTGATCACCTTCGCCCCCGACCCCGCCGCCATTTCCTTAAGCTCAGGGATTTCACCCATGCACGGCTGGCACCAGGTAGCCCAGAAGTTCAAGACAACTACATTGCCTTCCAAAGATCTGCTCGTCACCGTCGTGCCATCTACCGACTTGAGTGAAAAGGTTGGGACCTGGCCGCCAACTCTTACCTCTACCGGGCTGCCGCTATCCGTACCGTTACAACTCGACAGCATTAAGACGGAGAGACCGACAAGCAATTTAACCGCCCATGACTTCGTTCGATTTCGCGTTGAATTCTGCATATGTTCATTTGAATCGTCATTTAGCAGACGATTTACAACTGCATTTACCTGGTCTTTCGATCCTGGTTCTTCGGCGCCGGGGTCACCGCGAAAGGAAACTCCATTTGACTATGCGCAACCAGACCACCCATAAGTCCGGAAAGTGTCAGGTCAGGCACCAGTCCATAAACCATATGGTCTGAGTGATAGAGAATGTCGATGTAAAGAAGGGGGGGTTGTCCTTGAACGGGTTGAAAAGGACAGAAATTGAGAACACGCTTGAACGTCGCATTACCTTCGCTATCGGTGACGAAAACACTCGGCGCACCGCCCAAAGCAACGGCTGCCAACATCCCGCTATTATTGAACATGCCCCATGCCGAATAGAGTCGGTTTGGAATCAAACCGCTGAATTCGAGCGAAATCCTGTTCAAATTATTCCTGCATTTTATGGAAGCTTCACCCTTTGCCCGCCGCCAGTCTCCCAGAGTAATCGGACCGGCGGGTTCAGCTTGGGTAGGCTCTGCGGTTTTTGTTTGCTGCGAACCGGCCTTTGCCGCAATCCTCTCGGTGCCCGCTAGATCTGAGACCGCCTTCACATCCCGCAAGGGAAGATTGGTCATTGATCGGTCTACCTTATCCCCCGGTATTCTCATCAGGGTGAGAATTGCAGGATCGACAGTCGTGGCAAGCATGGTCGAATCAGGCATGTCCGCGGTTAAGGCAATGGGCTCGTTACCGTCCGAGTCGTATGCCGCGACCGAGCTGCACCCAAACGTTCCGAGTGGCGGACCGAGTTCCCAGAGTGATTCGCCAAACGACCTATTGGTACCAGTCGTAAGGACGCCCTTGATAATCTGGTTGTCTCTCATAATGGTTTCAAAATGCCTTAAAGATCTTCAGGGCCTAGCTTTTCGCCGGCACCACATTGACCGGAAACTCAAGCTGGGTATGCACCACAGCGCCGATGTGAAGCCCGGCCATCGGCAGAGCCGGCACCAGACCATAAACCTGCTGATCTGAGTGGTAGAGAATTTCAATAAAAAGAAATGGCGGCTGTCCCGGGGTAGAATGCAAAGGACAGAAACTGAGCATTCGTTGGAATCTGGCGCTGCCTCGACTATTCGTCACGAAGGAACAGGGCGCGCCCCCAAGGGATACGGGTATTGGCACAGGCCCGCGAAAAATGCCCCATGCCGTATAAAGCCGGTTTGGAATAAGTCCGCGGAGCTCGAGCAAAACTTCGCTCGAGCGATCGGCACATCTGATCGTGGCCTTTCCCCTTGCCTTGCGCCAATCCGCCAAGGTGATCGGACCTGCTGGTTCAGCCTGACTGGGATCCGTCGCATTCGGCATCTGGAGAATGCCTTTCAATGCCACTCTCTCGCGGCCGGCGAGATCAGCGAGGACTTTCACGTCTCTCAACGGAACATTGATCGTCGATGGATCCAACACATCCGGCTTCAAATTCATTTCGGCAAGATTCCCCGGATCAACATAGGTAGCGAGAACGGTCGAACCGGGCATATCAGAAGTTAACGGAATGGGCTCTCTGCCATTTGGATTGTGCGCGGCGACATTCGTAGCTCCCTGTGTGCCCAACGAACCCAGATCCCACAAAGGCTTGCCGAACAGTCTATTGGTGCCGGTAGCAACAACCGCTCTGAAGACTTTCGTTAGTTTCATGTTTTTGGATGCCTCGCTTTCCGTTCCATTCTTTGACAGCTACAAGGTCGAGTTATTCGCAAGGTGGCAGAAGAATTCGAAACAGGCCAAACTCTATTCGGTTCCACATCCGGCAGATTCAGAGACCACGGCCATCAAGAATGGCAGCGGATTCTCTTTTGCTTCTGCCATCTTCATGCGTTACTTGACGGTGGCGGAGGTACAGGCCCCCAGCCTGTAGACTGAGGGTTGCGTCCAGTCGTGCCTCCTGGCGCCGCCGGAGAAGGTGCACTCGCAGCGGTTTTCGTTACGTCCTCAGGATTGAGCGGACCACCCATCCTGAAGACGCTGAAGCCCAGGTCCAACAATCTTCGCTGAAGGTTGTCCCCGACCGTGAAGGTTGCCTTGAAAATGTCGCCGAACTCGCCTTCGGTAGCGTGTGTGACATTATCAAAGGCCTTAACTGCCTGGGACGGCCTGAGCAGATTTGCCACCTGTGACATTCCGAACAAGGAGGTGGCCAATGAGTAGCTCACCATTGATTTAGCAAAATCGCGCATAATCGATCTCCTTTTCGTTCAAGTAAGCCTGAGTATCCGCCGAAGTAATACCATCGGAGCGATTACCAGGAGGACGACTTCCGCCGTAAACAAATTGATTCCGAACTGCATTCGTCCGCCGGTAAGGTTGATGAGTATCGAGAAGGCGAGAATGATGGCGGTCACCCGCATTACCACCATCCTCGATGTCTGATCGTCGTCGTGGCCAGGCTCGACTAACTCAATTTGAGCCGGCAATTGGCCCGCATAAATTTGCTGGAGAAGGCTGGAGACCCTAAGTATACCGTTGCGAACTAAGTGGCCGCTCGCGCTCGACCAATTGACGATGGCATCATGCGAGAAGAGCGATCGCCGCGCTTGCAATTTGATAAAGCTGCTGCACACCGTCTCAAGATGGTGGCCCACGTCGAATCCCGGAGCGAAGCGAGTGATCAGCCCATCAATGGCGATGGAAGACCGGATGTACTTGATGACGTCACGTTCAGGCCAGATGTTTGTTGCCCGCGAGAGCCTGAGCATGTCCAGCATCACCATGGTGAAATTCTTGCGCAGCCGAGTCCGTTGGCCGTTCATCGCGTACCAGGTTTGTGCGAGCCGTTTCAGCCCATCGCTAAACGCTTCGAGATCAGAATCTTTATCGACCGCCGAAACTCTTACGAAGGCCTCACACATCCCATCCAGGTCGCCCCGTGTATAAGCTAGCGTCAAAGCGATCAGATTCTGGCGCGAGTAACCACTGATCACGCCGGTGATACCAAAGTCCACGTAACCGATCACGTTTCCCGGCAAGATCATCAAATTGGCCGGATGAAGATCGGCGTGAAAGATTCCATGTTGAAAGGCATCGCCGAGAAAATTATCGATAACATGGCGAGCCACCTCATGCACATCAAAGCCCGAGGCATTCAAGCGATGGAACATCAGCTCATCGTTCGTTTCCATGGCACGCAGATACGCCAGCACCGTGTCGCCTTCAATGAACTCGGTCACAAGGATGCGACGCGTTGTGTATTGCCAGAAGACCTGGGGCACGCGCTCGCACGGATTGTTTCGGGCATTGCGATGGAGTTGTTGCATGTAGCGCGCTTCGGACCGGTAATCGAGTTCTTCCTTCGTCCAGTTGACAAACTCGCTCATCGGCTCAATCATCCAGTAAATAAATTTCAACCGTAGATTTTTGATGAGATTGACGCCCCCGATCATCAATCGGATGTCGCCGGCAAAGTCGGTCTCTACGCTGGGCCGCTGCACTTTCACCGCCACTTTGCGGCCGCCAAGTGAGCCCAGGTGCACTTGACCTATCGAGGCGGTGGCTAAGGGTTGGGTGTCGAGATAGTCAAAAATCTCAGCCGGCCTCTTTCCCGTTTCTTCCAGGAAGATCCGCTCGATCTGCCCATATTCGAAAGGCGCGCATCGATCGAGCAGGTTGAACAAGGCGTTGCAATACTCGAGCGAGAGGATGTCAGGTTGGAGCGCCAGCATCTGGCCGAACTTGATGAACGTGCCGCCAAGGTCTTCAAAAAATAGCCGCAACCGTTCGGGGCCGGACAAGCGTGGTCGCGACAGGCTGGGCCAGCGAGCCACCAGGACTCCAAACAAATGCGCAATAACATGCCGCGCGATCACGGTCACGATATATGCGAGCCTGCGCACATTCGACCAGAAGACCATCAGCTCAACTTCTCCTCATAATGATTTTCTTCTCGTAAGGCGCTCTTTTGCTCGGGTAGTCCTTCATGACTCGCTTGCTCGTCGAATATTGAGCCATAGAAAATCGACTTGCGCCGATGCAGCATGCCGGCGATCGCATCAGCCATAATGTTTCGCACTTCCTCGCTGATCGCCCGCACCGTCGACCGATCAAATGCAGCTTCGGGCGGATAGCGTTGCTCGATGTGAATCGGTTCCAGAAATTGCGTGTGCCACTTAGCTGGCAGCGGCACCGGCGGCAGGAAGGGAAACGTCGGCGTGATCGGGAAGGTCGGCCATTCGGTTTGGCGCTTCCACCAGGACCAATCCCACTTCTTCAGAATTGGGAATATCTCGGCGCTGCCAACCGTCACGAAAGGAATAATGGGCGCCCGGTGACGCAGCGCTATCTTGACGTATTCGTCGCGCCCGAACTTTCCCATCTTGTAGGCGTCCCGATAAAGAGAGAAAGCGCCGCGGATGCCCTCTGGAAAAAGACCCAGCATCTCGTCTTGTTCCAGCACGTAAGCCGCGTTCTCCTGGCAGGCGATGATGCCGCCGAGTTTAGTCATATAGTTAAAGAGAAAGGGAAACTTGATTAGCCCGGGGTGAATCAGAAAGCGCGGATAACGACAGAGCCTTTGCACCAGTTCATGCAGCGCCATCACTCCGTCCCAGGGCATGAAGCCGCGATGAAGACCGACCAGGACGGCCCGTCCCTCGCGCGGCACGTGTTCCAAACCTTTCACCTCAACGCGCCACCAGTAGTCGTGCAGAAACTTGAAAAGAGTCCGGCCGTACGCGGCGATGTACTGTTTGTCCATCCCGAAGTCATCGAACTTACGCTGCAGGATTTCACCTGTGCCGTTCGCCTTGGCACTCTTCTTCTCGGCCAGGAACTCCGCAACTGCTTCGGCGCTTGAACGCTGCGGCGGCAATGACAAGTCGTTCCTGATTTTCCGATTAGAAATGGTCCAGGAATAGCGAACAAAGTCGAGTTCATCGATCGCGTGCGCCAACCCCACCCGTTTAAGCGGCGGGCGTGCCAGCCGTTGCAACAAACGTGAGATAGGAATTCGTCGCACACCGGCAAGTTTGAGTACTGCGCGCAGGGTAATCGTGCCGCTGGGCGCCACGTTGTACACACCGCCCTTACCCGCCTCGAGTACGCGCCGCACGACCGTCGCCAAATCCTCCAAGCTGAGCACCTGCATCGTGGGATCGTGCCCCGGAAGCGTTATGGCGATCCGACCCCGGAACAAGTCACTTAAGTAATCCTTGCCGTCGGCGGCCAAGGTCGCGGCAAGTCTGATAATGGTAAGTTGCGCCGGCGTTCTTGACTCCGGCCCGAAGTATGAAATTGCCAACGCTTCTAACTGACGCCAGTCAGCGGCAAACCGGTTTCGGTCGTCACTCAGAACCGGACGGGTCTCGGGAATCAGTCCCTGGTTATGAGGACTGGCGCCGTAGACCACAGCGCTAGAAAGAAGAATGAACTTCTTAAGACCCAGCCTCGTGCATTGACGAAAGACAGAGTCAGCATCTTTTAGATCAAGTCTGCCTCCAGGCAGCGACGGAGAATAGACAATGGAATCGACATCGTGTTCTTCGAGAAAGCACGCGTAACCGCCGGTAAGATGGCCACCGAACCCATCTTCGCGTTGGGGCGCTCGTTGGCAAAACTCAATCGCCGCAGCCTCGCCCAGTCGCTGGACAAGCAACTCCGCGACGCTGTCGCGATCGTCAATAACCATGACTCTGGCCATCAGTATTTCCTTACCATCGGACTCAGCTACTGCAATCATCTGGCAGGGAGCATGAGCTGTTCGATCTGGCCGCCCTCAGTAATGCGAATCAAATGTTGCGCCGCGATCGGAAGATTAGCGGCTGTCTCGAATCTCTCGACTCGCCCACTGGGCCATCGCACCGTCAAGGCATCCACGGTCGACCTGTCATTGAGGCCAAAGTACAGCCGCTCGCTATTCTGTGAAGCAAAACCGGAACCCGCCGACACCAGCCGCAACTGCTTTGTTCCGCCGGTTTCGATCGTCACCATGGCTCCGGCCGCATCTCGATTGCTCTCTCTGCCGGTTAATTCGACTGCCAGCCAATTGCGTCGCGCTCCGACGTTGTTTCGCAGCAGCGCCGGTCGTGCTTTGCTCGCGTCGCCGCTGTCACCAGGGTTGCTGTTCATGATGATGTCCAGCGCGCCGTCATTGTCGAAATCGGCTACCGCCATCCCGCGCACGTCCTTTATGTCATCCGCGCCAAGGGCCATGGCGATGTCCGTGAATTGCAACGTACCGTTCGCGTCCTTCCCCTCGTTGCGCAGCAGCACCTTGTGTTCGTAACCGTTCCAGGAAATGTCGCCACGAAATTCGTCCTGATAAAACTTGCCCGCTTTGTAATCTTTAATGTGCGCGACCGCGCTCAAAATGTAGGGCAGTCAAAGATCGTCCTTCTTCTTGCCGCTGATCCAACCGTTGGCGGCATAGATGTCCTGACGCCCGTCGTTGTCGTAGTCGAACATCGTCGAACTCCAGTACCAGCCAAACGGATTGACCCGCGACTGTTCCGACACGTCCTTGAACTGACCGTGGCCGTCATTCAACAGCAGGGTGTTTCCTTTCACTACCTTGTCGCCGTAACCTTTCCAATCGGTACCGACCAATTCGTAGATCTCTTTATAAGTCGAGAAGTCCTCGACGATGGTTCCCTGCCGGGCGCTGGTCAGGATGTACTGATAAAGAGTCGCGGCTTGCCCATACCAGCGCTGGCCGGAATGCACGTTGGAAACATAAATGTCGAGCGTCCCGTCGTTATCGATATCGCCGAAGGTCGAACTCATGCCGTAACCGGGATCGAGCGTACCGGTTTCTTTTGAGACATCGCTAAATGTGCCGTTCCGGTTGTTGTGCAGCAGCGCATTGCGGCCGAAATCATTCACCACGTACATATCCGAATAACCGTCGCCGTCATAATCACCCCAAGCCACGCCCAAAGTGACGCCTGTCTCGTTTATCCCGGCCTTTGCCGTAACGTCAGTGAAGTGAAAGCTTCCGTCATTGTGCAGCAGCGTGTTGCCCTCGCCGTTGCGCGTGTAGAACAGAGTGGTCGGCAGGTTCTTGCGCGCATCGAGATAGCGACCGATATAGAGGTCCAACCTGCCGTCGTTGTCATAGTCGCCGGCGGCGGCCACAGTCACGAAATCGCCATCACCCTTTGGCTTCAAGCCGGACTGTGCGGTGACGTCGACGAACTTTCGTTTGGCTGGTTCTTGCGGGTCGGGAATGTTTCTGAATAGCTGGCTGGGACCGGTGTAACAGCCGAGAAAAAGGTCCTTGTACCCGTCGTTATCAAAATCCGCAAAGATGCCGACGTTGATTCCGGTCAACTCAGGCAGGCCCACCTCTTTTGTTATGTCGACGAACGAGCCGCGATTGTTTTTATAAAGGCGGGGCTCTGCGCCATCGCTAAAAAAGATGTCGTACCAACCGTCGTTGTCGTAATCGACCGCTGAGACTCCAGCGGAACCGTACTTGATAATGCCAAACTTCTTAGGCTCCCACGCCGGCGTCGCGAAGAGCGGATTCCGATGCGAGACGAAGTTAAGTCCGGAGCTTTCGGTAATGTCGGTGAATCCCTGCCGGTTGCCGGTCACGGTCTCGCCGTGGATCAATTCTTGTTTATTGATTTTCCAGTTGCCGTTGCTTAGCTGCACCCACAGACGAATCAGGGCATGAGATTCAAACGCCTGTTGTTTGTCCGTCTCACCGGTTTTTCGGTTTCCCCGCAACCAGAGCACACCGCGCACCACGGCCGAGTTTTCGGCAGGGATTTGCTCAACCGAATCAAGTTTGAATTTGCTTTCCTCGATCGAGGTAATCGGCTGAAGATAGCGTGTTATCTGTTCGCCGACATCCGGCTTGCGATAGATTCGTTGTCCTTCAATCTCCCATTCATAAACCTGCACCCCATCACGATCGGATTTCAACCTCTCCTTCCATTCGCCTTCACGGTCGTTCAGGTAATTCTCCGCATAACATTCGAGAATCTTGCTTGCATCCTTATTGGCGACGAACTCGTCCACTCCCACGTGGTATTCGTTCAGCATCTTGATCGCCGCTTGTCCGGTTTGCGCCAATAGCTGAGCGTCGGATTCCACCCGCTTGATGGCAATCCTCGCCCAGAGCACCAACACCAGAATCACGATCAGAGGTGATGAGACAAAAATTAATCGTCGCTTTCTCTTTGACATCTTTCCGACTCTTCTGCTCCGGGTCACGCGCGATTCATGTCGTCAGCATCAAGGTGAAGGAGCACTCTTCCTGGTCCGCGTTGCAACGGCTGCCGGTCTTGACACATAAGGTCTGACGCTAATGGCCTGCGGCACGCCCTCCTTAATATCGACGTCGCTGTTGATCCAATTCCCGATCTGGCTGCTGTCAAATCTCTGCACCAGACCGCTAGGCCAGGTAATCTCGATGGCCTCGATGCTGGTCCCAGTCCCGACTCCAAAATGGACCGGCAGCATCCCTTCGGCCGCAAAGCCCGAGCCGGCCTCGACCTGTCGCATCATCGTTTTTCCGGCTGCCGTCAGCCGCACCTGGGCGCCGATCGCATCTCGATTGGTGTGCCAACTTCCGCCGGACACTTGCGGGTTTCCCTCCAGTGCTATCACCACGCTGTTGCCGCTTCGCCTCACCTGGTTGAAGTAAATGGTCGGCGACGAATTGTTGTTGTTGATGACCAAATCCAATTTCCCGTCTCCGTTAAAATCGGCGATGGCTACGCCGCGCCCGTCCTTGATTCCATCTGCGCCCGTGGGCCGGGCGACGTCCATGAACTGTCCGTCACCGACATTGGCGAACAGGCATTTGCGCTCGTATCCGTTCCATGAATTCTCGCCGACGAAGTTATCGCTGAAGAAAACTCCCTGTTTGTATTGCTTCACGTGTGCGACCGCACCGCTCGTAAAGGGTAGTCAAAGATCCGTATTCGGCGCGTTACTGATCCATCCGTTGGCCGCATAGATGTCCAGCCGCGTGTCGTTGTCATAATCAAAAAAGGCCACGCTCCAGCTCCAGCCGGCGCGATTTGTATGGCTGTCTTTCAACTGTCGGAAGGTCCCATCGCCGTTGTTATGAAATAGGCGATTGCCCTCGCCAATCATTTTGCCCAGCTCGGCCCAGCGCGGTCCCAGAAGTTTGTATACCTGGTAATACTCTCCTAAATCCGTGACGGCATACTTGGTCCGCATTATGTTCCGCATGTATTGGGTCACGGTCATGTCTTCTCCGAACCAGCGTTGGTTGGAGTTGATGTTCGAGGTGTAGAGATCCAACCGGCCGTCGTCGTCGAAGTCTCCCCACGTCAGGCCCATCCCACCGCTGAAATCGAGCACGTTCGCCTGCTGCGCTGCTTCGGTAAACGTCCCATCGCGATTGTTGTGATAGAGATTCTTGCGGCCGAAATCGTTTGCATCGCCGAGGTCCGGATAGCCGTCGTTATCGTAATCAGCTGCCGCCACTGCCAGCGTCCAACCAGTGTCGCCGGTGCCACTTCTGACAGTCACATCCGTAAAGTGTTTCCCGCCATCGTTGTGATAGAGACGGTTGGCGCCGCCGTTTTGAGCGTAGAAGGGCAAGCGCGGCACGTCCTTGAAAGCGTCGCCGTACATGCCAACGTACAAGTCAACGTAGCCGTCGCGGTCGTAATCAAAAAAACAAGCCGAGACGGATGGTGACGTGTTTTTGGGATCCTGAGGATCAAATCCCATCTGCGCCGAGCGATCGCTGAAAGTGATTCTTCCTTCCTGGTCAGGCCCGTTGTTGTGGTAGAACTTGTTCGGCGCGAGGTAACGAGTTACGAACAGATCCTGGTAGCCGTCGTTATCGACATCGGCGAAGATACCGGCCGCCGCCTGATCGATTCCATCGAGGCCCGCTTCGATGGTCACATCGGTGAAGTGAGCGCGTCCCGAGGTGTCAACGCCGTCGTTGCGATAGAGTCGGGACCGGACGCCGTCGGCGAAAAAAATGTCGGGCCTGCCGTCCTTGTTGTAGTCGACCGCGCTGACGCCGCCGCTGCCGTGTTCAATTACCCCGAACTTGAGCTGCCTTCCGTGCTCTTTAATGTTGAGCTTGGGATCGCGTTCGTGTTTGTAGTCGATGCCAATAGCCGCCAGATCGTCTTTGGTTTCGAAGCTGAGAAAATCACGGCCATCGCCGCCCACACGCAACCCTTCAACCAACTCATCCTTCCGGATCTTCCAGTCATAGGCCGTCTCGCCCCCTTCGTTGACGAGATACCAACGATAGAAATTACGGTCCTGAAAAACCTGGCCCCGACGGTCTTTACCATCGAGAATGAACTTGACCGTCAACTGCACGGTCTGTCCCGGCTCCACGTTTTCGATCAGGTCGATCTTGAACTTCACATCTTCGACAGCAGTTAACTCATTCAGATAGTTTTCGGTCTCAGCTTTCAGATCCGCCTTCGCATAGTCGTTCCGGCCTTCTGGTCTGAGCACAAAACAGATGACATCGCCCGCTTGCTGATCGGGCTGCAAGGTCCAGACACCCCTACCCGGAGAGGCGTAAGCCTGGGAGTAAAACTTTAAGACCTCGTTGACGTCTTTGTTCTTAAAAGCTTCTTCAAGGCCATGCTTGTAGCTGCCCAGGAACTGGTTCACCGATTTGCCCGTATTAAAGAAACGCTCGTGTTCTCTGTCCTTACGCGCCATCACGAAAAGGGACGTGCCAACGCCCGCGACAACTAGGAAAATGCCGACGAATAAGAATCTCAACAACCTTCCGAAGAGCCTGCGTTTAGTCATCTTTCTTTCGTTTCTGGCCGCCTTTGCTATTGCGTCGTCAATTCCTGTTCTGGCGCGCCGGTGTTAATCCAGGGGAATGCTTTGGGGCTTGAATTAACCATGTCATAAGTGCCGGAGAAGGATGATTCGCCTTTGATGATTCGCTGTGCCACTTGCATCGCTGAAACAATGACCGGCGTGATGCCGCCGCCCGGCTGAGTCCAGTGCCCGGTGAAATAAAGATTCTTCATCATTCCGTTGAGCGGCGGCCGCTTTTCGCCGAGCTGATCGGGAGACATTTCCCACCCCAGCATCGCCCCGTGATGATTGATCGTGAATTGATTGGAGGTCCGCGCCGATGCGCTCAACTTAACTACAATCTTGTTCGAGAATCCCGGCATTATCCTTTCGAGATTGCTCATGATGTAGTTTTCTACCGATGTCTTGTGAGCAGGCCAGTCACTGATGGCGTCATAGTCAACGTCGGTCAACTTTTGCACGATCACGATATGACAACCCGGCGGCGCCATTTCCGGTTCGTATAGTGTCGGCACGAAAATCTTGAACGACCGAGTTGCTACTTGATCTGAGTCCCACGAATCCCAGTGATAACCCGAAGCCGCTTGCAACGTCTCAGTCGAGATATCCTTCAAGCCGATGTGGGTCAGAAAACATGGATGGGTCGGCCGCAGTCTCCGAATGTCCTGAAGCCGGCCGGCATCGATTTCTTTTGGATCGAGCAATCGTTCGAGCGTGGACAATAGGTCGGCGTTGGAAACCACCACCCCCGCGTTTACCCGGCGCACGCGACGCGCGTTCGCCGGTCCCAACTCAACTTCAACGCCGGTCGCTGTTTTGTTTTTGGAGATGACCCGTTTGACGGCGGATCTCATCAGGATATGGCCGCCCATCTCCTCCAACCTCTGCGCCAATTCATCGGCAAATGCTTGCGAGCCCCCGCGCGGATAGTAGTTCCCCAGGAAATAAGAGAGCCTCAACATCGAATCGAATACGAACGAAGTGCGCCGCGGGGGCGATCCCCAGTGGCCACAGTCGGCGGCGAGCAGCAGCTTGAGTTTTGGATCGTGGAACTGCTGATCCAGAGCTTCTCGAACCGTCAGGTTGGCATACGGCCCGAGCCAATCGTTATCGCGCCAGCGAAAGTACAGAAGCAGCCCGAACAGGTAAACCTCGCGCACGCGCACAAAGAATCTCTCCAACGCCTCCGCTTCCGCGGGAAACTCGGATTTCAGTTTTGCCAGATAGAGGTCAAAGTCCGCGGGAACGGCGAAGCTCGAGCCGTCGGGAAAATGAAAATGGTCGACGGGATCCATCTTGATCCAGCCGTTGGTCATACCGAGATCGATGAGTAGTTTTCCGGTGATCGTCGACGGATTACCGAGCAGCGGATAAAAATGGGTCGCCGCATCGAAGGTGTAACCCTTGCGACGAAACGTGCTGCAATAGCCGCCGACCATATAGTGCTGCTCGGTAAGTAAAACGCGGAGGCCTTCACGCGCCAACAGGTTCGCGCAAATCAACCCACCGATGCCGGCGCCGATAATCACGGCATCGTAAGAATCGTCAGGCGGCTGGTTCCGCAAGCCTCTAAATCGACGCTTCATGTCAGGCAATCAGATCGAGCAATGAATTATTGAAATGGGCGGCTCGCATGGGCTGGGCCGATTACGACCCAGCGTTTCATGCGCCTGCACGAACTCCTTACTGGCAATCGCGCTGCCCATCGAGAGTTCTCCTGCCAGGATCGTGCCCGCGATGATTTCTGCAAATTTCGCGGCGTGACCACTGCCGACGCAACTAAGAATCTCCAAACACTCGCGGCTGGTTCCCAAAGCCGTGCCACCACCTACCGTCGCCACCGTCAGCGAAGGCAACGTAACGCTGGCGTAGAGATCACCACCTTCAGTCACTTCGAAATTCGTGATTCCCACCGCCGAGTTGGCGATGTTGGCGACGTCCTGTCCGCAAGCGATGAAGATGGCGGCGAGGCCATTGGCGTAATGCCCGTTGTAACCGATGGCATTTGCCTGGAGGTGGCCCAACACAGTTTGCTGCCACATGTCACACAGTTTCGCGGGCGTCGTGTGGAGATATGACTTCACAATTGCCTTTGGCAGCAGCGCACCGGCGGTCACGTACTTGCCTTTGCCTCCCACCAGCAGCGAGCCACTCGCTCTTTTCTCCGAACTGAATCCGCTGAACATGTAATATCCTCGCGCTTGGCGGTGGTCCACGATCCACTGGCAGGCTTGTTCCGTGGCTTTGACAATCATGTTCATGCCTTGCGCATCAACGGTGCGATAGGAGAAGTTGACGATCACTTGTCGTCCAATCGGGTGACACTGCAGGCGCAGCAGTTTTCCGTGGCGAGTTGTAGCCTCAGCCGCAGTGCGAATCGCTTCGAAGTCTTCCGGCAAGCGCTGCGCAAAGTCTGACGCGTCAGCCAAGTCATCGAAAAAAAAGATCGGCGCCACGCGGTTTTCGTCGAGGTGAACTCGAGTCGTGACTCCACCAGCGCGCGTTAAGGCCGCCATGCCGCGTTCATAGGAACGAACCAGCGCGCCTTCGGTCGTCGCCAGCGGCACATAAAAGACACCTTGCGCGTGTGTACCGTCGATTCTGAGCGGGCCGGCAATGCCGAGCGGCATCTGGGCGGCGCCAATGGGATTCTCGATATTGCCGCGCATTTCCTCACTCGATATTGAAAGCGCGCCAACATGATCCAGGCGACATCCGGTTTTCAATTCAATCCACTCTCGCCGTTGGCCGAGGGATTCGGCCGAGTAACCCTGGTCCTTCAGGCGAGGCACCAATTCCAACGCCTTGGCATCGACGTATTCAGGACTCACGCTTAAGTTGAGCATCAAAGCTCCTCGCTGGGATTCCGCTGGCGATTTCTCTAGTCAGCCATTACAGTCTGTTTCAGAACCACTTACGGCCTGGGTCAATCTTCGTACCGGCTCAGAATCAGCGAGCAACTATGTCCATCGAAGCCGGTCGAATTGATCAGACCGTTAAGAACATCTACTTCCTTGGGGCCCGCGCACGCCCTCTTGAGCGGAAAGCCATCTTCAATCTGCTGGAGCTGCGGTATTCCCGGAAGCACTCCCTCTCGGATCGTTTCCAACATCGCCGCGGCCTGCAGCGGACCTGACGCGCCGAGTGTTTCTCCCAGCATCGACTTAACAGCGGTTACCGGAAGGTGTCGAGTCTGACAGTTGAAAACGGAAACAACGGCTTCTACTTCGCGCCGATCACCGGATCGACTTCCCCTGGCTGAAGCGCTAAGGCAATCGATCTCGTGAGGCAATAAGAAGGCATCGTTGAGCGCCTGCCTGATGGCCACCGCGATCGCTGCTACCGACTGTTTGTCGTCATGCCCGCGCGAGCAGTCATAACTGCTTCCATGGCCTTTAATCTCGGCGAGTATTCTGGCGCCGCGCTCACGAGCGAGCACTAAATCCTCTAACATCAGCAAGGCCGCTCCTTCGCCCAATGCGGCACCGTTTCGCCTGGCATCGAACGGGATTGGAAAATCGCCGGCGGAGGTATCTGATCGACAAAGCAAACCTGCGCGGTCAAATCCATAGAACGATTCGAAGCACAATTCTTCGGCTCCGCCGGCCAATACAGCCCGCGCCCGGCCGGAACGAATGAGATCCGCACCATAACAAATGGCCTGGAGACCTGAAGTCGCGCCGGTCGAAATGGTCGTGTTCACTCCCTTAAGGTTATGCACGATCGCGGTTTGACCTGACGCCGCGTTGATTACGGTGTTAGAGAAATCCATCGGGCTGGCGTAAGCCGGTCCCGCCTCGAGGGCCCGGCGATCAAACTCTGAGATCGTGTGCGCGCTGCAGAACATGGTCCCCAGCACCAGGCCGACCTCTTCAGTGTTCCTCATCTCCATAGACCATCCACTGTCTTGCAGCGCCAATTGTGCGGATGACGCTACCAGTCGCGAGGTGCGATCAAGCGGTCGCAGGTTTCTCTGGCCTAAGTATTTTGAGGCGTCGAAATCGACGATTTCGCCCGCCAGCGGACAGCCAAGGCCTTCGGTATTAAAGAGCTGGATTGGCTTGATGGCGCTCAAGCCGTGAATCAATGAGTCGTGCACCTGAGCGAGCGAATCGCCTAACGCCGATATCACGCCAGTACCAGTGATGACGACCGAATGCTCTTTCAATTCATCACGCTCTTTCTCAAAATCAACGATGCATTATTGCCGCCGAATGCATAGGCATTGTTCATGGCCACGTTGACTCGCACGTCGCGTGCAAAGTTCGGGACATAATCCAGGTCACATTCGGGATCAGCATCATTCAAGTTGATCGTTGGCGGTACGCGATCGTTGAATACCGCCAGCGCACAGACGGCCGCCTCGATGGCCGAAGCGGCGCCCATGGTGTGGCCTAACATTGACTTGATTGAGCTGATGGGAATGCGACCAGCCAAATCTTTGAATACTCGTTTGACCGCTAAGGTTTCGAGGCGATCGTTGGTTGCGGTGCCGGTGCCGTGAGCGCTGATATAGCTCACCTTTGCGGCGTTGGTCCGGCTGTCGGCGAGTGCTTGTTGCATCGCGCGTTCAGCGCCGGCGCCCTCAGGATGGGCCGCCGTCATGTGATGGGCGTCGCAGGAGAGGCCGTATCCGCCGACCTCGGCATAGATGCGGGCTCCCCGGCGACGCGCACTGCTCAATGGCTCAAGCACCAGCACTCCCGCTCCTTCTCCGGGAATCATGCCCTTGCGAAATCGGTCGAAGGGTTGGCAAACCTCCGGGGCAACGGCGCCCAACCTGGCGAAACCTGTGTAAGTAATTCGCGAAAAGGCATCCGATCCACCCGCCAGCATCAGATCGGCGCGCCCCGCGCGCATAACGTCCAAGGCGTGAGCAATCGCGTAGTTACCAGCTGCGCAAGCCGTCGGAATCATGGTGTTAACGCCGGCAAAACCCAGCTCGCTGGCGACATGCGCGGCGATCACATGACAGGGATAGAGTGCGAGAAATTCCGGTCCAATGCGATCAAGAGCGCCGCTCATGAAGGAATCATCAAAGCGTTCAATCTCGCGCGGCTCACCCGAGGTAGTTCCCATAGACACTCCTGCCCGCTTCTGGTCTAGAGAACTGCTTTCCACGCCGGCGTCCGCCAAGGCCAACCTTGCGGCGGCGATGGCGAATTGAGAGGCGCGCCCCAGGTGAGCCGCGTCGAGATTGAGAACAAAGTCCCCGGCGGTAAACTCTTTCACTTCGGCGCCACGATGAACGTTGTAGGCCGAAGTATCGAATGATTTGACCGGGGCGATACCAGACTGGCCGTCGAGCAAGTTCGACCAGAACTCCTCGCAACCAGTGCCGACCGGAGTTACCACACCTATCCCAGTAATGACAATTTGACGATCCATCGCTAGGCCGCCACTGGACTCAAATATTGCTGGACCATCCTGACCGTGTCGTCGACGGTCCGAAGTTCTCCCAAGTCGTCGTCTGTGAGTTTGACCTGGAACTGGTACTCGGCATCGACCGCTATTTCGAGGATCGTGAGCGAGTCCAGTTGCAGGTCATCTTTGTACGACGCATGGTCAGGGATCTGGTCGAAACTGATGTTCGTGATTTTGGCGATTGAGTTCTTAACTTTGACCCTGATGTCATCGGTACTCATTTCCGGAATCTCCTCATTCGCAATCGCTAAAACATAAGCCACTGAATGGTTACCCGTGCGCGTAACCTCGCCCGCCGGGCGAAACAAGTCCTCAATAGGTACAGAGCTTCTAAGGCTGCGGGTGCCATATCTTTCTTATCGCCAGCGGCACCGCGGTCTCTCTAAAAAACCAGCTTCTTATTTCGCATTTTTAGCGACCGACGACCATCGGGCCAACGAGTAAAGACGCTCAGGGAATGTGCTGAGACCTCAGGGAATTCCCTGAGCGCACCTGGTCGACAGGATAAAATCGCGATGACTCATTGCTGTTGGGAGTGGGTCATTGGTTTTGAAGGAGATTGTAAACGCGAACGCGGGCCGCTAGCCTTGGTCACGTGTGTGACTTAATGGTGGCGCGCACAGCTTAACGTTCGCCGACTGGATACCCGGGCCACCCTTCAGACTGAGCCACTAACTAAGATCACGACTTCTTGCCAATCATATAGAATGGCCCAGCCTCATTAATAACAGCGACGCCAGCCACAGGAAATTGAGCACCAAAAGCAGGGTATGACGATAGACGAATGCTGACTTCCTCTCCGTCCAATTGATAGTTATCCTGTGCGCCAGCGCTGCCCGGACTCCGGCTCCCGGTAAGCTCAATAGCCGGCCCAAGGTATTCAAAGGAACCTTTAATACTATCGTCCGCCGCAACTGTGAAAGATAATGTGGCCCATGTGCTGGAATTTAGGTTCGCCTCGTAAACCAGAACTTGAAGTTTGTAAGCCGTATCACTCATAGCTTCTCCCTTAACTGTCCAGTGTCTCAAGAATTGTAGAAAACTGAGAGCCCTTCCTCAGTGAACCGAGAACACGGCGACGTCATGGTGAACGGGGTCAAACTGGTAGAACCTAAGCCTTCGAGAGGGTTCATAGTTATAGGTAATTTCAACCTTGTGTTTGCCGAGTTCGTCATATGGCGTGGCCGGCGGAATAACAATCATCATGACTGGTGAGCTTTTCCACCCAGGCGGAGTGGCATTCATACTCGGTATGTTCATCCACCAGTGCGCCCGTCCGAACGTAAACAAACAACCCGATCCCAAAAGCGTACCGGATGACGACTTAAATTGGTTCTCCCATCCGCGGGCGCCGCCGAAGTCTACATTCTGATAGCCATGCTCGAAATAGTCGCCGTTCAAAAGCGTAATCTTCAGAGTGGTACCTCTCAGACTCCATTTCGGAAAATCAACAAAGCCGCCGCCGATGATTTCGGCGTACATGGTGTTGTTTACATACAGCAGCGTGATATCGGCGTTGGGATCAGGACGCACCCCACTGGGCAATTGGTTTCGATTTCGCCAGTCGTTGTACGCATCACGCGCATCCTTCAATTTGGCCTTCACCGTAGCATAGTCTTTAACTCGAGCAGCCTCTCGAGCGACACGCAATGCGCGCCACATCCTTTTTTCGGGCGCGAGGTCGCCTATCTTGGAAATGGCTGCCAGCTTGTTAGCCTCCGTGGCTGACGGGTTCGGGCCGAAAACATCCTCTTCCCACTCAACCAGGGTCCTCATTTCCCCCTTCGCGTTCATCATTCGTTTGCACGCATTTTCCGTGACCTGCACACGCGGTGGATGATTTCTCCAGCCCCAGGTATAGGTCAAGTTGTAGTATTTGCCCGGTGCCATCTTAATTTTGAATATAGTTTGCGTGCCGTCTTCCATATTGAAAAACGTCTGGTCCATCCCAATGTTAGGCATCGGTGGCTTTCCTGGAGGACTGAGCGCGGGATCGTCAAAGTACATTACAAAAGGGGAGAAATCATCATGCGCGCGATTCAAAACATCCACCGTGTAAGTTATTGTCCAAGGAACATCCTTGACCTCAGTAGTGTCCAAAAAGGCGGTGTCCGATTCGATGTGGATGTCATACCAGACCTGATGGATATCGACGTTGCCGCCAATGACTTTACCGGTTGAATCGCGAATCGGAATTACCCTCTTGCATTTTTCAGGGGCTTTATAGTGGAGCAACGGAAGCCCGCTGTAGACTCGATCCTTTACCGGGTTGCCTTCCAAAATGTCCAGTCCCCGTTGAATTCCCTGCTCGATCTGTCGCTCGTTTGCAGCGCTGTTTCGAGCTGGTTGCAGTCTCTTGCCTAACTCCAACACCTCGAGCAGGTCGTCCGTCGGAGACGTGGGATTGATATTGCTAACCACGGGATCGCCATCGTGTAAGTTATATGGAATATTTGGTGTCGATGGCAGAGTGTTTGGGATCTCCTTACCAAAGCCGTCGAACATATTTGTGTACACCGTAGGCAGAAAATTTGTCCCGGGCGGGTGCTTGAAAGGATCACTCTCCGGAAAGAGGCTCTTACCAGTGACAACGTAAGAAGTATTGCCGACGGTAGTCACTGTAGACTGCTCCGGCCGCATTTGCGGGTGCGGATGGCCCGACGGTCCCATCGGCGGCATGGGCATTGGCGTACTACCAGGCGGAGGAGCCATGGGGCAAGCACATTTTGATACAGGAAGTTGCTGCCCGAAAGAAAAAACGGTCAAAACCAAGAGCAGCGACATTGACTTCATGAGACGGCGTGCCTTCATTGAGAACCTCCTAAACAGGCCGATGTTGATCCAAAGCACAACTTCCGATGATTGATTCCAGCCACGAAAGATTACTTTCCGTCCTGCAGCGCTCGGAATCCGGCTGCTAAAGGCATGGGCCCTTTTCGTTTTGGTGTTCCGCTCGCCGGCAAATCGTCCGACCTGAGCCAGGACAATCTCGTGGCTATCGCTTTTGGATCTGACCTTGCCGGAACGGATCCCCAAAGGCCAACTGCTTCATTGCCATAGCGTATGAGACCCAGGGAACAGTCCTGAATGGGACCAGCACCGTGATCATGGCCCGCTCCAGACATGAATAATGTATTCCGAAGCGATTCGGTGACCGTAGGCGCTGCGGTCAAAAACAGCCAGCCAGGTCTGGCTTCGAACTCTTTTGCGAATGCTCTCAACATTCGAGGCGTGTCGTGTTCGGGATCGACAGTAATCGAGTACATGAAGAGATCGCGGCCTAATCTCGCTGACAGCAATCCCTGAAGCTTCGAGAGATTCCTGGTAACCGGGAACAGGGCCTCATTTTTGATCGACATGCAGTTGATTATCACCGTCTTGCCCCGAAGCAGGTCGTCATAAAACAGCGCCCTTTGGCCTTCATGTGTGTAAACGATCGCGTTGGGAAAGTAATGAGCATAAGGCCCGTTGTGAGTCAATGAACAGTTACGGGAAGACGTCTTCTGCGGGGAGTCTGTCTGACCTACCGCATTCCGGATAACTCCGGGAATTAACGCTGCGGCCGCGCCTCCCATCAATTTCGTGAGTAAGTGTCTTCTATTCTGCATAATTTGCGTGTTCTCCTTATCTGGAACCCGTCAAGCCCACATGGGCAGCTCAGCGTTATTCGCAAATTGTCGACCACCGGGAGGATCTCTTTGTAGATCCTTTTGGCGTTTACTTGGGCTTCGTTCCTTTTGGGGAAGAAGCCGGCAAACTCCGAGGGTGCCTCTCAGATTTTTTCGGCACAATGTCCCACCTAATCATCATGTCATGATCTTCATGAACCACGTTATGGCAGTGCATAACGTACTTTCCGAGAAAGTCCTTCCAGTTCATGTACACCTTGAGTTCATCATTGGGTAACAGAGTGGCGATGTCGCGTCTCTGGCCACCCATGAAGACCTTGATTGGTGTAGAGGCATCCTCAAATTCGTAATGGCGGCGAAACTCGGTGGACTGGATCGTCTCGGGTTCAATTATTCTTCCGTTTACTTCATGGATCAGAAACTCTGTGAAATGAGAATGGATCGGATGCGACCAGTTCTTGCCCTGATTCCGAAGTATCCAGACCTCTCCCGAGCCCTGCTCGATTTCGGCATCGATGCGCTCGCCCATTCCAAAAATCTTGCCGTTGACTGTCCACGTGCCTCCCATATAGTCGAACACCCACACTCTGTGCTTCAGTTTGCTGAGTTCCTCTTCGCTGGGCATCGGCGGAAGTTCACGAAGATGACTGGGAATATGGCTCTTGTCAGGCCCTGTCGAATCGATTACGTCGAAGCGCATGATGCCATCGCCGGGGTCGAGCGTACGGCCCGAAGGGCCTTTTCCATTCACTTGCTCCAGTCGATTCTGAAGGATGATCTGATCGCCTTTTTGGTACTTGGAAAAGTCTATGATCACATCGACGCGTTGGGCGACGCTCAGGTATATGCTTTCCGCGACGACCGGTGTAGGCTGAAGATTACCGTCACCTGCAATTACTACAAACGGCTGTCCGGTGCTTAGATACAACTGATAAAATCTCGAAGGCCCACCGTTCAGGATGCGAAACCTGTACTTACGCGGCTCGACCTTAAAGAACGGCTGAATGGTTCGGTTGACAGTGAATTTGTCACCCAGCAGGCCGTCCGTGTTAAAAGGATTGAAGAAAGGCGTTCCATCACTCATGAATACCACGTCATGCAGAATTAGAGGAACATCGTATCTGCCGCTGGGGAGTCTCCATGCCTTAGCTGGATCGTAACCGTATTGATCGGCGACCCGCTTATATTCGTCTGACGAGGTGTCTTCAAAACCTGTGTCGTTCTCATCGAACATCAGGAAGAAGCCGCTCAGCCCGGCGTATACGTTGGGAGCTGTGGCCCCCATCATGTGGTCGTGATACCAGAGAGTGGTCAGTTTTTCGCGGTCATCCATGCCCGAAGGAAAACAGGGATAGTGATGGTCCCAAAACTCTCCCGGCCCGATGTGATCCATCGGATAGCCATCGCTTTCGGAGGCTGAATGTGAATTGTGAAGATGAGTCGTAGTTCTGGGAGTTGCGAAAGTAACGTTCTTTTGGTTCGCTACCGGCAGGTTGTTAATCATACGCACAAGAACGGGCTCGCCATAACGCGCGTGATAGGTCGGTCCGGGTGTCATGCCGTCAAACCCCCAGGACCAACTGCCGGCGTTGTACGGCGCATCCGTGTGATACACCCAGCGAAACTCGGACTCACGAATTTCATAGAATTTCTTTGGAAGAAACTCCTCATAGCGCTGATGGGCGCTTGGGTCGGGCGGTGGATCCAGCTTGGCTACGGGCTGCTTGACGGGCATTATGATGAGCGGAGCCACGAATGGCTGCGAAGGGGGGCTAACAATGTCATCGGGCGAACGATTCTCCGGGTAGCAGAGATTATCTCTCAGTAGTTGGCCTTGCGCCTTTGCGCGTTTGTATCCCAGTAGGCTGGAGGTAGCGGCCGCCAA
>Ga0207511_100004_pt1 | contig 75203 bp, 62 predicted proteins | sample NitcycUWRSCHO22C_FD_188265 | JGI IMG/M metagenome (GOLD analysis project Ga0207511, IMG submission 188265) | Soil microbial communities from Arlington Agricultural Research Station in Wisconsin, USA - Nitrogen cycling UWRJ-SCHO22-C (SPAdes) | ecosystem: Environmental > Terrestrial > Soil >... | reverse complement strand
CCAGCGATGAGCGGCCGCCCTCCCTTACGGTCGGGCTTCTGACACTCCCAACGAAATCGTCCACTGTGGGCTCTTCTCGCATTGCATGCCGCCAGCGATGAGTGGCCGCCCTCCCTTACGGTCGGGCTTCTGACACTCCCAACGAAATCGTCCACTGTGGGTTACCACAAATAGACGCTATGGAAATCTTGTCTCAGCGCCGTTGATACGCGCGTAAACATTTAAGCCAGGCGAAGGCACAATCGCGGCTGTTCGAAGTTCGAGTTCTCAGCTCGACCCAAAATCATTACCAGAGCTGACGGGCTCGACGCCCCAGACGCGATGTTGCTAACCAGCGGCAGTTACCTAATCTTTCTCGCGCTCGTCTTCTTTATTTATTGGCCGTTGTTTTCGCGCCGGCGGCTGGCGCTGTCATTCCTGCTGATAGCGAGTTACTACTTTTACGCGCTCTGGAATCCCTGGTCGCTAATCTTCCTTCTGCTGATCTCGTTAACGGACTTCACCAATGGATTCTGCATCGGCGCGCTCGAACGACCGGCCTACAAAAAGTTTCTGCTGCTGACCAGCGTCGTGATCGATCTCGGGTGTCTGCTGATATTCAAGTACTTCAATTTCTTCAGCAGTTCTGCGGCTGACCTTCTCACTAAATTCGGCAAGCCCGTGTCACCAGTGGTGCTTCATTTAATAATGCCGCTCGGATTGTCGTTCATCACCTTCCGCTCGCTGAGCTACGTGATCGATGTCTATCGCGGCAATACGAAGCCCACCCGCAGCCTGCTGGAATATCTGACCTTTGTCGCGTTCTTCCCCACGCTGGTGGCCGGACCGCTGGTGCGCGCCGGGCAGTTGCTGCCACAGCTTCGTTCAAGACAAAGCCTGACGAACGAAGACGGCCAGCGAGCCATTTTCTTAATCATGATTGGAGTCATTAAGAAAATTGCGATCGCTGATTTCCTCGCGAACAATTTGGTCGATCGCGTTTTCGATCAGCCACAGCTTTACTCGTCGCTCGAAGTCCTCGTGGCGATCTACGGTTACGCGCTCCAAATCTATTGCGATTTTTCCGGCTATACCGACATCGCGATCGGCTCGGCGCTGCTCCTCGGATTCAAGCTGCCCGAGAATTTCAACGCCCCGTATCGCGCGCGCAGCATCGTCGATTTCTGGCGGCGCTGGCACATCACTCTGTCCGATTGGCTGCGCGACTATCTCTTCGTCTCGTTCGGTGGTTTGCGCAAGCGTCGCTTCAATCTCTATCGCAATGTCCTGCTGACGATGCTCATTGCCGGCCTTTGGCATGGCGCGGCCTGGACGTTTGTTTGGTGGGGCGCATGGCACGGATTGGGTTTGTCGGTAAATCATTTGTGGGAGGCGCATCGGCGCAAGCAAAAAAGGAAGCCGCGGCAGCAATGGTGGACCAGAGCGATCTGCGTGGTGACCACCTTTCATTTTGTGGCCGCCGGCTGGGTGCTGTTTCGCGCCGGCAGTGTCCGCGCTGTCTGGGACATCGTCGCGCGGCTGGGTGCACTGCAATTCAGCACAGTGAATCTTTCGCGCCCGATTCTGTTGGTGCTCATCATCGGATTTCTGACGCACTGGATATCGCAACGCACCTTCGATTCTGCGTCGACGATCTGGAATTGGTTGCCGTCCCCGGCGCAGGCAATCGTGATTGTGAGTGTGGCTTTTGGTCTCTATTACGTTTCGAGCGCCAACGCGCAATTCATCTATGGAAATTTTTGATTGTGTCAGAAGCCTGACCGTGAGGGAGGGCAGCTTTTGCCGAGGTGGAGTGAAGTCGAACGAATCGGTTGCGCGAGCGGCCCTCCCTTACGGTCGGGCTTCTGACACTTGATTGATCAGAGGACAAAATGGCAGCGAGTGAAGAAACAGCGCATTCGATTGGCGAAGCCAGCGTCGGCAAATCGACGGCCGATCCGAGATCTCAGGTCATTCTCCGAAAGCCGGGCACGGTCATCTTGCTGACAGCGCTGTTGGCAATGCTGCCGCTGGTCATTCCTTCAGTCGCACACCTGCTCGGCGTCAAAGGCACGAGCTATCGAGAAATGCTGCCGAGTCCACACGAACTGATTTCCTTCAAAGGCTCTACGGCGAACGCGAGCAGCCTGCCCGGCGCATCAGCATTGGATGGTGCGCAACCCGATCTTCCCGAGCCGCCGCCGGACGCGGGCAGCATCGTCGATCCGTCGCGCACACTCGATTCCTTCTACGCGAGCCTGGCGCGCACCGACACCAGGCAGCCCGGCGCCATCACGCGCATCACTCATTACGGCGACTCGCCGATCACGAATGATGGAATTACCGCCCCCGTGCGGCGTCTCTTGCAGACGCGCTTCGGCGATGCCGGTCACGGTTTCATCCTGCTCGATCGGCCCTGGGCCTGGTACGGACACCAGAACATTTCGTTCGCTCCGGGAGGTGGTTGGGCCAACGACTCGATCATGAATCCAATGGTGAAGGACGGCGCCTTCGGGCTGGGTGGGGTCGAGTTTCGCGCCAGCGGCGCGGGCAAATACACCAAGCTCGGGCCGGCGACTGACGGTGACACCGGGAAGAACTTTACGCACATGGATGTTTACTTCCTGCGGCAACCGAATGGTGGTCAATTCGAGGCGACGGTCAACGGCGGCGCGGCGCAGAATATTTCCACCGCCGGCGAAACCGCCGAATCAGGCTTTGTCGAAATCGATGCGCCGCAAAAAGGTGAGAACAGTTTCGAGATCAAGACAACCAGCGGTTCGGTGCGGATGTTCGGCGCGGTCCTCGAGAACGACGGTCCCGGCGTTGTCTACGACAGCCTTGGAGTCAACGGCGCGTTTGCCGGATTGCTGGCGACTGTCATGAATGAACAGCATTGGACCACGCAATTGCAGCACCGAAATCCGGATCTCATCATTCTCAATTACGGCACGAATGAAAGTCAGTACGCCTCTGACGATCAGATGGCCCGCTATGAACGCGACCTTCGCGAAGTCGTGCGTCGGGTGCACGCGGCCCTGCCGAAGACGTCCGTGCTGGTGGTGTCGCCGATGGATCGCGGCACGCATCAGGGCGGCAAAGTCATCACGCTGCCGTCGATTCCGAAGATAGTTGAAATGCAACGCCGCGTCGCCGCCGAAACCAATTGTGCGTTCTTCGATCTGTTCGCCGCGATGGGTGGCGAAGGCACGATGGCCAAATGGCACGAAGGCACGAACCATCTGGTCGGCGGCGATTTGACTCATCCCAACGGCGCCGGCGCCGAAAAAATCGGCGACTTGATTTACCACGCGCTGATCGATGGTTACGACCGATATCTGGTGCGTCATCCGCTGCCAAAAACGCAGACGCCGGCGCAGAAATAATTTGACCTGGAGGATCAAAACAATCATGGCTTTGCCACAATCAATCACCGACTTTTTGAGCGAGAGCGCCACCAACGCAGGCGTTCCGCCGCCGGTTAATGGCGACGACCTGTTCAAGACGGGCGTGCTTGACAGCTTTGCGCTGGTTGATTTCGTCGCCGTGTTGGAAACCGAATGTCACGTCAAGATTCCCGACCGCGACGTCGTGCCGGGAAATTTTCAGACGCTCCAGGCGATTGAGAATTATGTTCAATCGCACCAGGGCTAACCGGGATGGATGCTTTCGTCATCGGTTCGGGAACCTGGCTGCCGGACCTTGTCGTCACTAATGAAAAGCTGGCCCCACGCCTTGGTCTGCAGCCGGAACAGATCTTCAAATCATCGGGCATTCGCAGCCGGCGATGGGTTGACGGTAAAGCGACGACCAGTTCTCTGGCAGCGGAAGCGTTACGCCGCGCACTTGATGACGCACGGCTTTCGCCGGATGACATTGACTTCCTGATCGTCGGTACGATGACGCCGGATCGTTTCATCCCCGGCAGCGCGCCTGCGATTCAACACGCTTTGGGTCTGCGAGAGATTCCCGCGCTCGACATTCGGGCCGCGTGTTGTAACGCACTCTATGCGTTGCAGCTCGCGCGCGCTTTGATTCAATCGAACATAGCGAACCACGTCGCGATTTGTCTGGCCGAAGTGCAGTCGCCGTTTCTCGATCTGTCTCCGCCGTCAGCCACCCTATCCATGCTTTTCGGTGACGGCGCGTCGGCGCTGATCGTGTCCGGCAGAGACCCGACCGTAAGGGAGGGTGCAATCACGCCACGATTGGAAATCGTGGACGTCGTCCTCGCGACGAACGGGCAATACGTTGACGACCTCGGAATACGTTGCCCGGGAACTGAGTTTGGAAATTCTATATCGCACGGCGCCGACGATTTCCCGTCTGATTATCTGCCGCGGATGAACGGTCAGTCAGTGATTCTGCAAGCGTCGCGACGGATGGTATCGGCGTGTCAGACCGTCCTTGAAAGAAATGAACTGAGCGCGAAGGACGTTCGTTGGGTAGTTCCTCATCAAGCCAACGCAAACCTGCTTGCTCAGGTGACGCGCAGTTTGGGTCTTGCCCGGGACCGGTGTGAAGTGATTTCGGTGCTGGAAGAATTAGGCAATACGTCGTCGGCATCGATGGGCATCGCCCTTGATGTACTGCGCCGGTCCAGCAAGATTGAGTCTGGTGATTATGTGCTGCTGCCGGCGTTTGCCGCCGGCTTTACCTGGGGCGCCTGTCTCTGCCGAGCGTCAGAAGCCCGACCGTGAGGGAGGGCTCTGCTGGAACACAACCAACTCGATTACCAGAAGTGCCCTCCCTTACGGTCGGGCTTCTGACACGTCACGGTTGCTGCGATTTCAATTGCTCGACAATTGAACGCACCGCCTGGGCCATCGAACCATTCGGCGCGAGACGAAGATAGTTTTCGTAAGCTGCGATGGCTTCCTGGTTCTTGCTAATCTTCTCATAGGCCGCACCCAGCAGTTGATAAATGATCGGTTCAGTGTCGGAAAGCTGATCGACCGCAATCTTAAATTCGCGCGCTGCCAGTTCGTATTGACCTTTATCTTCATACAACCGGCCAATGCCGACGTGGGCTTCGGGTTGGAAACCGCGCGCCTCGCGAATTGCGCGATTGAATGCGCCGATGGCTTCGTCGGTCTGGCCCGTCTCGCGATAGATGCGGCCTTCGACTGCCGATGCTTCGGGATAAATCGGACGAGCGCCGCGCGCCGCTTCGATCTCTGCCAGCGCGCCGTTCGTGTCATTCAAATCAGAGAGCAGGCGGGCGAGGCCGACGTGAGCGGCTGAATACGCCGGACGAAACTTGAGCGCCTGCCGATAAAGATCGACTGCGCTTTGGCGGCTCGAGTCGTCCTTCGCGGATTCGCGAGCGTCCTCGGCTTTTTGAAACAGCACCTCAGCCTGATCAGTCGTGCGAATCAGTCGAACGGAAATCTGGCCGCGCTGCACAGCTGAGATCGGCAGCGAAACTTCTTTGAAACCGGCGGCCCTAACGCGCAGGTTGTGCGCGCCGGCCGACAGCTTCAACGCGCCCAGCGCACCGCTCTCATTTGTAGAGCCGCGGCGAACTTCGTCGATCCAAACAATTGCCTTCGGTTCCGTTACGATTGTAATCGTGCGCGCGCCGGCCGGGGTCGGGGCGCGCCGGCTCGGGCGTTGATGCGCTGCGGCCCCGCAGGCAATTACGAGCAAACACGCGGCGGAAACCAGCAATCTCATCAACTCTACGTTTACCGCGAAGACGGCGTCCGCGCAAGTTCACATCCTTTTACAAATCGTGACCGCTTTAGACGGTTGGTAGACTTGCCACGTCATATCGACGCTGCTACTCTTTGCAGTCACACCAGCCAATTCTGAAAGGAGCAACAGGATGAAGAAGCAATACGCGCTAGCCCTATTCCTCGGTGCAGTTTTGATCGTGGCCTTTGCCGCCATCGCCGGCAGTGGACGCAACGCGTCGGACCTGCCTGCGCCTCCCGCGGTCGGGACGATGATCGATGATTTCACCTTGCCGGATGCTGATGGCGCATCGCATTCCCTCGCGTCTTTGAAAGGCAAGAACGGCACGGTGATAATTTTCATCGCGACCAAGTGCCCCGTCTCCAACGCCTACAACGATCGCATGGAGAAGGTGTTCGAAGATTACAAGGCGAAGGGCATCAACGTCGTCGGCATCAACTCGAATAGCACGGAACCTGCGGCCGAAGTTAAGTCACACGCCGCCGAGAAGGGTCTGAAGTTCACGATTCTCAAAGATGACGGCAACAAGATCGCCGATCGCCTGGGCGCGTTTGCCACGCCTGAAGCGTACGTGCTGGACGCCAAAGGGAAGCTCGTCTATCACGGCCGGATCGACAATTCGAAGGACTCCTCCGCCATCGAATCCAACGATCTTCGTGCGGCTTTGGACGAGGTGCTCGCGGGTAAGCCGGTGAGTAAGACTGAAGCGAAAGCATTCGGCTGCACGATTAAGCGAGTCTCGTAGTGATTCAACTGAAATCCATTGTCAGGCAGCCGGCGGCACTTGCGGCCGGCTTCGCCGCCATTCTCGTCTTCGGCTTCGCAGCGTTGGCCCAGACACCCTCTGACATCGCTGCGAAACAAGACGATTCGGTGGCTGCGATCTTCGGGAATCTGCCGCGCGTGAAACCCCTGGATTGTTGGCATCCCGATCGTAATTTGACTGACAGATTGGTAACAGACAAGAGGCTGATCAAAAAGCCGTCCGCTACGCCAAACTTTATGGCGTCGATCTTTCCGGCGCAGCCTGCTCTCCCAAATCCGGACAATGACATTCGCGTAATCGATCTCGAAGGCTTAAAGAAAGTCCTGCAACGCGATCCGAATGACAAGCGGCCGCTGCTTTTGAATTTTTGGGCCACCTGGTGTGATCCGTGCCGGGAAGAATTTCCAGATTTAGTGAAGCTTGACGCTGACTATAAGGATAAGCCCCTCAACTTCGTCGCTGTCAGCCTCGACGACATCACCGACATCAAGAGCGAAGTCCCGAAGTTCTTGAATGAGATGAAAGCGACGATGCCGGTTGTGCTTTTGAACGTCAAAGATCCCGAACCAGCGATCAAGATTGTCGATCCAACCTGGGACGGACAACTGCCGGCGACGTTTCTTTACGATAGAGACGGCAAGGTCGTCTTCAAACATTTCGGGAAGATTAAGCCGGCCGAGTTGCGCGCCGCGATCGACAAAGAGATAAAGGCAAAACCGTAAACCGTAGTGATGGGTCATGAGTGATGAGTGATGAGTAGGGACCAATTTCCACGTCGGCTCATCACTCATTACTCATCACTCATCACTGGAAAATGATCACCCCGGACATAATCGCCACACACAACCTTACTTCCGACGAATTCAACCGCATCAACGAGCTGCTGGGACGCGAACCCAACCTGGTGGAGCTCGGCGTCTTTTCGGTGATGTGGTCCGAGCACTGTTCGTATAAGTCGTCGCGCGTGCATCTCAAGCGACTGCCCACCTCCGGCGAACGGGTCATCGTGCCGCCCGGCGAAAACGCGGGCGTCGTCGACGTCGGCGACGGTTGGTGCGCCGCCTTCAAGATCGAATCACACAATCATCCTTCATTCATCGAACCGTTCCAGGGCGCCGCCACCGGCGTGGGCGGAATCTTGCGCGACATCTTCACCATGGGCGCGCGTCCCGTGGCCGCCATGAACAGCCTGCGATTCGGATCGCTCGACGATCCAAAAAACGGCCGTCGAAATCGCTCGCTGCTCGCCGGCGTGGTCGCGGGCATTGCTCATTACGGAAATGCGTTTGGCGTCCCGACGGTGGGTGGCGAAGTTTCGTTCAATGATTCGTACGCGCTTAATCCGCTCGTCAACGCGTTCGCGTTGGGCCTGGTGCGTCACGATCAAATCTTCTTTGGTAAGGCGACCGGCGTCGGCAATCCGGTCTTGTACGTGGGCGCGAAGACGGGCCGCGACGGCATCCACGGGGCCACCATGGCCTCAGCCGAATTCGACGAAGAGGCGTTGGAGAAGCGCCCGACAGTCCAGGTCGGCGATCCGTTTCTCGAAAAGCTTTTGCTCGAGGCTTGTTTGGAAGCGATGCGCAGCGGCGCCGTCGCCGGTATCCAGGACATGGGAGCGGCCGGGCTGACTTGTTCTACGTGTGAGATGGCCGCGCGCGCCGACACGGGAATCGAAATCGATTTGTCGCTCGTGCCGCAACGCGAAACCGGCATGACGGCGTACGAGATGCTTCTGTCCGAATCGCAGGAGCGCATGCTGATCGTCGCGCACAAAGGACGCGAGCGTGAAGTGATCGAAATCTTTGCGAAGTGGGACCTTGACGCAGTCATCATCGGCGACGTTCGCGACGACGGCCGGATGCGGGTGCGACACGACGGTGAAGTTGTTTGCGACGTACCGGTGAAGGCTTTGACTGATGAGGCGCCGGTTTATCAAAGGCCGATGGAGTCAGTGGGCAGTGGGCAGTGGGCAGCGGGCAGCAGGGCGAAAGATGGCGGCAATGACGCTTCAACCAACGAAGGACCAACGGAGAACGCATCCTACAACGAAGCTCTCTTGACCCTGCTCGCTTCACCAAACCTGGCTTCCAAAGAGTGGGTTTATCGCCAATACGATCACATGGTGCGCACGAACACTGCGGTGCTGCCGGGTGCTGATGCGGCGGTCGTGCGAATCAAGGAGACGCGCCGCGCGCTGGCGGTGGCTCTCGACGGCAACGGTCGCTATTGCTCGATCAATCCGCGTGAAGGCGCGAAGCTCGTCGTGGCTGAAGCGGCACGCAATGTCGTCTGCGTCGGCGCGCAACCAATCGCGATTACCAACTGTTTGAATTTCGCATCGCCCGAGCGTCCGGATGTGATGTGGGCATTCTCTGAAGTCATCGACGGGATGGCCGAGGCTTGCAAGGCATTCAATACGCCGGTTGTTTCCGGCAACGTCTCTTTCTATAACGAGACTGAAGGGCGTGGGATTGTGCCTACGCCGGTTATCGGAATGCTTGGCTTGCTCGATGATGTGCGGCGAGTGATTCAGCCTGGATTCAAAAACGCCGGCGACTTCATCGCGCTGCTCGGGATGACGCGAGATGATCTGGCCGGCAGCGAATACCAGAGCGTGTTGGAGGGCAAGGTTGGCAACCGCGTCCCGGCCCTGGATCTTGACGCCGAACTCGCGGTCCAGGCCGCCTGCTTGAATGCCGCGCAGAAAGGTCTGCTGCGATCCGCGCACGATTGTGCGGATGGTGGGTTGGCCGTGGCCCTGGCCGAATGCTGTTTCTCATCGCTGAACCGTGAGGCAATGGGCGCGGACATTGATATCACCGGCGAATACGACCTCGCGACTCGTCTCTTCAGCGAGTCTCCTTCGCGCATCATCATCAGTTTCGATCAGGCTTTGCTTGGAGATATCGAAGAGGTCGTGGCGGCGGCCGGGTGTCCGATGACCTTGCTGGGCAATGTCGGCTCTGATCGTCTGCGGATTGAGAGCGACGGTGAAGAGATTATGCAACTCGAAGTTTCGGAAATAGAGAGCGCGTGGCGTTCCTCTCTAGGCGGGAAACTTCAGGCGGAAGCGATGGCTGCCGGCGCCGAGTGACGTTTCTCAGGGCATGCACCCGGCCATGTCGCAGTGCTATAATGCGGGCCACGCAATCAAATAAACTCTGCCTATGAAATTAGCGTCAGCAGCCCCGACGCATTCTCTGGAGGAAATCAATGGCGACTGAAATGAAACGCTCACCAGCGGCGAACCGCATTGAAGAGTTGTTGGGCGACGAAGCGCGATCGCTGCTCGATCACAAATCAACGGCGATTCCAAAGGAGCAGATTTACCTGCCCGGACCGGACTATATCGATCGCGTGGTATCTCAATCGGATCGCTCGCCGTCGGTGCTGCGATCGCTACAGGCACTGCTGAGTCATGGGCGCCTCGCGGGCACCGGTTACGTTTCTATTCTGCCGGTCGATCAGGGCATCGAACATTCCGGCGGCGCTTCGTTCGCGCCCAATCCTCAGTATTTCGATCCCGAGAACATCGTGAAGCTGGCAATCGAGGGTGGCTGCAACGGCGTGGCTTCGACCTACGGCGTGCTCGGCAGCGTGGCGCGCAAGTACGCGCACCGGATTCCCTTCATCGTTAAGATTAATCATAACGAGCTACTGACGCTGCCAAACAAATTCGATCAGGTCATGTTCGGCACGGTCAAGGAAGCTCACAATCTGGGCGCGGTGGCGGTGGGCGCCACGATCTATTTCGGCTCGGACGAATCAACGCGACAGATTACCGAGGTCGCTGAGGCCTTCGCGCAGGCCCATGAACTCGGCATGGCGTGCATTCTCTGGTGCTATCTGCGTAATTCAAAATTCAAAACTGCGGAAGGCGACATGCACGCGTCGGCCGACTTGACCGGCCAGGCAAATCATCTCGGCGTGACGATCCAAGCGGACATCGTCAAGCAGAAACTCCCCGAGCGCAACGGTGGCTATAAGGCCGTCGAGAAAGAATTAGGCAAGTCCTACGGTAAGACGAGCAAGCTCGTTTACGAGCGGCTCACCAGCGACAATCCCATCGATCTCGTGCGCTATCAGGTGGCCAACGGATACATGGGCCGCATTGGCTTGATTAATTCCGGCGGCGAATCAAAGGGCGCGAGTGATCTCGCCGAAGCAGTGCGGACGGCCGTTATCAACAAACGCGGCGGCGGCATGGGCCTGATTTCCGGCCGCAAAGCGTTCCAGCGTCCGATGAGCGAGGGTGTCGAACTGCTTAACGCAATTCAGGACGTGTATCTTTCGAACGAAATCACGGTCGCCTGAGCCCGGCACCACGAAAGCGCCACGAATAAAAAACCCGCGCGCAAGTTGTATTTGAACGCCTCGCCGTTATACTTTGCGCGCGCCCTCCCGTCCGGTTCCATATGGCAAATCAAATTCACTTGAGGCCACGCCGACATCGCCGCCGTCTAAGCCAGGACGGGCGACCGTTGCAGTTAATTAAATCGGCGCTGGGTGAGATGGCGCGCGTCGCGCTCTCCGAGCCCTTTATGATCGCGGTCGAGCGGCAGGAAATTTTCCTGCGCCGGCTGCCGAAAAAGCTCGACCGATTTCGCATCGTTCACTTGTCCGATTTGCATTACGGCCCAATGGTCGATCCGCGTCACCTGCAACGCGCCATCGACATCGCAAACGAGTTGCGTCCGGACATGATTGCCCTTACGGGCGACTACATCTCGCAGGAGCGTGGCTTTGCCGCGCCGTGCGCGGAAATCGTCGGGCAACTGGAAGCGGGTTATGGAGTCTACGCAGTCCTCGGAAATCACGATCACTGGACCGACGCCAAGCTAATCGCGGATCTGTTTCAAGCCGAAGGCATACACATGCTGGTCAACGAAGGGGTACGCATCGATGCGCGAGCTGAGGCCTTCTGGCTGGCCGGCGTTGATGACACGATGGTGGGGCTCGAGGATCTGCCGCTTTCGCTGGCCGGCGCTCGCGACGACGAGTTCAAGTTGTTGCTCGCGCATAATCCTACGATTCTGCGCCGCGCGGCGCGCGCCGAAGTCGATCTCGTGCTGAGCGGTCACACGCACGGCGGCCAGGTAACTTTGCGACCGGAAAAAAACCGCTCCGGCCGGCCACGTCGTCGGATGTTGCGCGGCCTCGGCCGTCGCGCGAATACACAAATTTACGTGACCCGCGGACTCGGCACGGTCGTCTTGCCGATCCGTTATGGCTGCCCGCCCGAAGTCTCATTGCTTGAATTACGATCGCTTCAATGATCGGTTTGCCTTAAATCCTGAATCTGCATTCCGCGATCCGCAAACATAAACGCGCAGATGTCCTCTCGAATCATCACCCTGCCAAACGTGCTCACCATCTTCCGGATGGCGCTGATTCCTCTTTTCGTTTCACTGCTTTTCTACCAGAAGTTTTTGCCCGCCCTGGCGACGTTCATTGTCGCGGGAGCGACGGACGGTTTGGACGGTCTGCTCGCGCGCCGTTTTCATCAGCAGTCGCCTCTGGGGCGAATTCTTGATCCAATCGCCGACAAGATGATGCTGGTGACCTCGTTCATTGTCTTGTCCATGAAAGGTGTCTTCCCGACCCCCATCCCGAAGCACTTGCCCATTCCATTCTGGGTCACGATCACCGTCTTGAGCCGCGACGTATTCATTCTGGTCGGCGCCGCTGCCATCAACATGGTGACCGGGTTTCGGGCTTTCCAGCCTTCCTTTCCCGGAAAAGTCAGCACCCTGGTTCAAATCGTGGCCGTCGCGACGGTTATGCTTGCCGCGCAGGTGCGAATCGGCACCGGCTACTACCTGCCGACCGTCTATGCCGCAGTCTTCGCCTTCACCCTGTTCTCCGGTATTCACTACGTCTTCTTTGTATCTCGCCTCATCAACAAGGCCGGCAATGGCTCCGGTTCCACGGGTTGACAACAAGACACTCAGATATTATTCTAACCGCGTAATCAACCGGCCGGAGCCGGTAATAATCAGCGGAGTATTTGTGAAATGAGCAAGATTATCGGTATCGATTTGGGCACGACCAACTCGGTCGTTGCCGTCATGGAGGGCGGCGAGCCTGTGGTTATCACCAATGCGGAAGGCGGGCGCACGACGCCTTCAGTGGTCGCCTTCACCAAGGACGGCAACCGTCTGGTCGGTCAGGTCGCCAAGCGCCAGGCGGTCACCAACCCCGAGAACACGATTTATTCAATCAAACGGTTCATGGGTCGCCGCTTCAATGAAGTTTCCGAGGAAAAGAAGCAGGTCCCTTACAAAGTGGAGGGCAGCGGCCCGGGCGGGGATGTCCGCATCGGCGCAGGCGGCAAGGAATGGAGCCCGCCGGAAATCTCGGCCATGATTCTGCAGAAGATGAAGCAATCGGCGGAAGATTATCTCGGTCAGAAAGTCGACAAAGCGGTCATCACGGTGCCTGCATATTTCAACGACTCGCAGCGCCAGGCGACGAAAGACGCCGGCAAGATTGCGGGCCTCGAAGTCATGCGTATCGTGAACGAGCCGACCGCGGCCGCGTTGGCCTATGGCCTCGATAAGAAGAAAGATGAAACCATCGCGGTGTTCGACTTCGGCGGTGGCACTTACGACATTTCGATTCTCGAAGTCGGCGAAGGAGTCGTCGAAGTTAAGTCGACGAACGGCGACACGCACCTGGGCGGCGACGACATCGATGAGCGTCTGATTGAATGGATTATCGAAGAGTTCAAGAAGGATCAGGGCATCGATTTATCGAAAGACAAGATGGCTTTGCAGCGGCTGAAGGAAGCCGCCGAGAAAGCGAAGATCGAACTGTCTTCAACCATGGAGACCGAGATCAATCTACCGTTCATCACCGCCGATCAATCAGGACCGAAGCACCTGGTGATGAAGTTGACGCGCGCCCGTTTTGAGCAGCTGGTTGATGCGATCCTCAAGCGTCTGGTTCATCCTTTGGAGCAGGCTTTAAAGGACGCCGGCGTCGACGCGAAGAAAATTGATGAAGTGGTGCTGGTGGGCGGCTCGACGCGCATCCCGAAAGTTCAGGAGATCGTCAAGAGCTACTTCGGCAAAGAGCCCAACAAAAGCGTGAATCCGGATGAAGTCGTGGCCATCGGCGCGGCGGTCCAGGCCGGTGTGTTGTCAGGCGAGAAGACCGACATTCTGCTGCTCGACGTCACGCCGTTGAGTCTCGGCATCGAAACCCTGGGCGGAGTTTCGACCAAGCTGATCGAGCGCAACACGACGATTCCGACGCGCAAGTCGGAAATCTTTTCCACTGCGTCTGACAATCAGACTTCGGTTGAGGTGCATGTGCTGCAGGGCGAACGGCCGATGGCCGCCGACAATCGCACCTTGGGCAAATTCCACCTGGTAGGCATTCCACCGGCGCCCCGCGGCATGCCGCAAATCGAAGTCGCATTCGACATCGACGCGAACGGCATCGTGAATGTGTCCGCGAAAGATATGGGCACGGGCCGCGAGCAGAAGATCACCATCACGGCATCGTCGGGTCTCAGCAAGGACGAGATCGACAAGATGATGCGCGACGCTGAGTCGCACTCGGCTGAAGATCAGACCAAGCGTGACGAGATCGAAGCACGCAATCGCCTCGACGGCCTTGTCTATCAGATGGAGAAGACGCTCAACGAAAACCGCGAAAAGGTGAGCGCCGTCGCGGGCGAAGTCGAAACGGCCATCGCTGATGCCAAGAAGGCTTTGACCGAAGGTGGTGTGGAACGGCTGAACGAGGCCTTCAATTCACTCCAGACCGTGTCACATAAGATGGCGGAAGCTTTGTATCAGCAGTCCAGTTCGACTGGCGGCAGTGAACCCGAGGCCGAACAATCAACCGGAGCGGGAGCGTCATCGTCCGGCGGAGAGGACAACGTCATCGACGCTGAATACGTCGATGTAGACGAAGATAAGAAGTAAGACATTGCCGATTGCCGATTTGTGATTGCCGATTGGTTCTCGACCCATTCGTTTCTTAAATCGAAGCGGCAACGGGTTGGAATCAGTCGGCAATTGACAATTGGCAATCGGAAATCTCAGCAATGGCCAAAGAAGACTTCTACAAAATTCTCGGCGTGAAGAAGGACGCCAAGCCGGAGGAGATCAAGAAAGCCTACCGCCGTCTGGCGCGCAAGTATCACCCTGATGTGAATCCGGGCGATAAAGCGGCCGAGGATCGCTTCAAGCAGATGAGCGAAGCTTTCGACGTGCTCTCTGATCCAAAGAAGCGGAAGGTCTACGATCGCTTTGGCCAGTACTCGGACAATCTTGCCAATGCCGCCGAAGCGGGCCCGGCCGGGGGCACTTACACCCGCGGCGCTCCTTTCGATTTCTCGGGATTCGATTTCGGCGGAACGACCGGCCAGACAACGGGGAGCGGCAGCTTCCGCGATATCTTCGCAGATTTATTCGGCGGCGGACGTGCTGAACGCGAACCACCACGGCCTCAGCCGCAACGCGGCGCCGACATCGAGATGCCTCTGTCGCTGACTTTTGAGGAAGCGATCAATGGTCTCACGACGAACCTCACCGTCAATCGGTCGGAACAGTGCTCGCGCTGTCATGGCGCCGGCGACACGGGCGGGTCGGTGGTTACCTGTGCGACGTGCAAAGGCACGGGGCAGGTACAACGAACCGGCGGCCGTCTGCGCTTCAGTCAGGAATGTCCCGACTGTGGTGGCAGCGGAAAACGCCGGCCGCCGTGCTCGCTTTGCAAAGGCAAAGGCGTCCTCGCCAAGACTGAAAACGTGAAGGTGCGCATTCCGGCGGGCGTGGACACGGGATCGCGCGTGCGCATTCCGGGCAAGGGTGAAGGCGGCCGCATGGGCGCACCCGCCGGCGACCTTTACATCATCACGAACGTCGGCCGTCATCAATATTTCACGCGCAAAGGCGATAACATTTATGTGATTGTGCCGATCACGGTGCCGGAAGCCGCGCTCGGCGCCAAGATCGAAGTGCCGACCGTGAACGGCAAGGCCCAATTGCGCATTCCGCCGGGCACGCAGTCGGGACAGAAGTTTCGTCTGCGAGGACGCGGCGCGCCGTCGCTTCGCGATGCGAGCGTGCATGGCGATCAATTTGTGGAAGTGCAGGTCACTCTGCCGAAAGTGATTTCGGAAGAGACAAAAGAATTGCTGCGCAAGTACGCGCAGATGAACGACGAGAATCCGCGAGTGGTGATGGGGCTTGAGTAAGTTTCGAGTTCTCAGTTTTGAGTTTTCAGTGAAAGCCCGGTTTGTTCGATTCATCTGAAAACTGAGAACTCAAAACTTAAAACTGATGAAGAAGCGAGCCAAGACATTCACGATCAGCGCGGTGGCGGAAGAGTTCGACGTCCACCCGCAGACGCTGCGTCTTTATGAACGCGAAGGTCTCTTAAAGCCTTCGCGCTCGGAAGGGAACACGCGTCTTTACACTGACGCTGATCTCGAACGGCTCGAATTGATTCTTTCATTGACGCGCGACCTGGGAGTGAATCTCGCCGGTGTCGAGATCATCCTGAATATGCGTGAAAAGATGGATGGAATGCAGCGCGAGTTCGAACGCTTCTTTGATTATCTTCAGGCGCACGCCGAAGAGCTTTCGCAATTCACCGAGCCGCCACCGGAAGCCGGCGCGCTGGTGCCTGTTAGCCGCGTTATCCGCGTCCCCGCCAAACGCCGCCCAACCGCGAAGCGATAGCTTCAACCGCGCCATCGAAATCTACCCTGCGTTACTTCGGGCTGCTGTAAACACCCAACAGCGCCGCAACCCGCAATTCGGGAAATCTAATATCTTGAGCGAGGGCCAACGCCGCGGCTTCATCTGATGAATTAAATGATCGGAAGGCGTCGATCAATTCAAGCGCGCGCTGTAAAAATGAAAGGTAGTAACTATTTTCCTTTTCCTTTGCGGGCGTCGGGAGTTTGTTGATGGTGTCGACCGTGAGACGCATGGCGTCGTAAGAGGTTGCAGCATCGCCATGGCTCGTGACCACCACCAACGCGGTCGACACTTTTAGCTTGTCGTTATTGTTTTCGGACTTTTCCAACGACTTCATGGCGTCAGCTATCGCCACCTTTCGCTTCTCGTTGTCTTTGAGGTTGCCGTAGTACCTGATGAGTTGAACTAGATTTTCCGCCGTGTCGAGCGGCTTCGCCATTTTCCCGATCGCGTACTCGGCGGCTTCCGGCTGCCTTTGCTTCAAAGCGGCGCTGCTCACCTTCGTGAGCAAACCGTCCAGATAAGTAGCATCCTGAGGCCGTTCGCCGTACGCGGCGATTTGCAAATCAACCGCCTGGATGAATTTGCTTTGCGTCAGGGCTAGTCCCGCGGCGCGCACCAGAAAGCCGCGCTGAGCCTCCGGCGAATTGGCGTGATCGGCCTCCCACTGAAGTTGTTCGAGTTGATCCGAACTCGCCTCGATGCGGGCTTCCGCGGCCTCGCGTTCCGGCTGCACCGGCGAGCTGCCCATTGAGGTGAGACGTGCAGCCACCTCCGGATAAAGCGCCGGCGCCACGTTTTTGGTCGCCGTCACGATCGCGCTCAATGCATTTCTGACGTTCGAAGCTATGGCTCCTCTGACGGGGCTCGTTTCGGTTGGATTTCGGGTTCTCGCAACTACCATCTGCAAGAACCTCACTTGAATTTTAGTTGGCGTTGTCTGCGCCAGGAACGGCGCGCTGAAAAACGGAATCATTCGTAGCGGAATGAAGCCGGCTTGCCGGTCCTCGACGATGAGCGTGGCCGCCAGGAGATCAGGCAGCGCCGGTGAATTGCTTTGCCGCAGACGCAGCAAGTCGCCGAGCACTACTTCAGATGGAATTTGACCGGTAAGGATTGCCTCCGTAGCTTTTTCGCGCGCCGCGCCTGCCTTTACGGGATCGCTGAGCGCCTTGATGGCGTCGGCCAGATCTCTCGATGGCGAAGGGCCCTCATCCTTTCTTAATGCATATTTCGCAATGGGGCCGTCGGCGTCCGCGCCGGCAAAATTTCGCAGAGCCCTGGCGATCAAATCGTAGAGCCAGGATGCAGTCGCAGGTGAGATGGATTCTTGATGAGCGTTGAGGTCAGACAAAGCTTCTTCGCCGAGGGCCATTGACGCTTGCCGGCGTTCGGCGGTGTCGGCGGACCTGGTCCAGTCCAGTAAGCGGGAGCGCAGAGCAGCCCGGAACTCCGGACGGTCCAACTCGCGAATCTGTTGCGCCGCCACGGCGAAGTTCGCATCAGAAATTTTTGGATTATCAACACCCGGCCGGGTCGCGTTGGCGGTGCTTTGGGCCGTGATCGAGTTTCCCACACATAGCGCCAGCACAAGCGCGAGAATCTTTGATGTCATAACGTTCACAGTCAGAACAGCCAGCGAACTAATGTCTCGTCGCATTGCACGGTGACCGCAAACTTAAGTTCCGAAAGTTACTCGAACGGCAAAGCGATTCTTGAGTGAGCCATAGTCCGATGCTAGAGTTGGCCGCAGCCATGAAACGCTGGCACAAAGCAACGGTCTTGACGGGTGCATTTGTTTTGGTGGGCGTCTCTGCGGTTGCGTCGTCGCGAGAAGCAACGCATCCACACGCCGCCAGCATGCCGACGCCGACACCCGCTGTCCGGCCACGCACGGTTTCAACTACTGCTCGTCCGCCCGATCTCGGACCGGGCGCAAGTCTACATGGCAAGCAACTTTTCCCTCCAGATAATCCGTGGAATCAGGATATTTCCAATGCGCCGGTCGATCCGAATTCAGCTCGGATCATCGCCACCATCGGTGCTGGCGCTCAACTGCATCCTGATTTCGGCACGGTATACCGGGGCGCGCCCAACGGCATTCCTTACATCGTCGTCTCCGGCTCGCAGCCGCTGGTGCCGATCAATTTGACTTCGTATGCCAGTGAAAGTGATCGCGGGCCTTATCCGGTGCCGCGCGACGCGCCCATCGAGGGTGGGGCGAACTCCGACGGCGATCGTCATGTGATCGTGGTCGATCGCGACAAGTGGAAGCTCTACGAAATGTTCAGGTCGTTTCCGAATAGCGATGGCTCATGGCGATCGGCGAGCGGCGCGATCTTTGACTTGAAGTCGAACGCGTTACGGCCCGAAGGATGGACTTCGTCGGATGCCGCCGGTCTGCCAATCTTTCCCGGCCTGGTGCGGTATGACGAAGTGTTCGAGCAGCGGGAGATCAGGCACGCGTTGCGCTTCACCGTCAGGAAATCGCGGGCCGCCTATGTCTATCCGGCGCGTCATTACGCGAGTTCGGAAACCGATCCGAACTTGCCGCCGATGGGCATGCGGGTGCGGTTGAAAGCATCGTTTGACATGACCCAGTTCTCGCCGGCGAATCGAGTGATTCTGCGCGCATTGAAAAAATACGGAATGTTCGTCGCCGACAACGGCGGGAATTGGTTTCTCAGTGGCGCGCCCGACATGCGCTGGAGCGATGAAGATTTAAATATTCTGAAGATCGTCCAGGCGCATGATTTTGAAGTTTTGCGAATGGATAGAATCGTCACCAAATGAGTAGAATGCTCGCATGGGTGTCGCCAAGCTAACCGACCAGAACACTCTGGTTCCCGACAGCAAGTACGCGCACGTCGAGCGCGAGCGCCGTTATCTTCTGGAAGATTTGCCGGAGGGCTTAACGCGCGCTGAGCATCATCTGCAAATCACCGACAATTACATCACCGGCACGCGTCTGCGCATACGCAAGGTGCGCGATCCGCGGACCAACAAATGGGTCGTGAAGTTCACACAGAAGTTTGCGCCGGATCCCGGTGACTTGTCGCGGACCATCATTACGAACCTTTATTTGAACGCCACCGAGGCTGAGACGCTTTCGATTTTTGCGGCCAACGAAATTCGCAAGAACCGTTATTACTATGAATTCGAGGGCCGCCGCTTTTCGGTCGATATGTTCCTGGGCGATCTGTTCGGGTTGGTATTGGCGGAAATCAGCTTCGACACGGATGAAGAATTGGATCGTTTTGCCGCACCTTCATTTGCGATCGCTGACGTGACCAACATTGAAATGTTTTCCGGCGGCAGACTCAGCGAATTGAAATACGAAGATGTCAGGAGAGAGATCGTGCAGAGTGGTTTGCTCACGGCCCGCTCAGCGATCTAGCGCAACTCGAGTCAGATAAATCGTGAAAATCAAAATAACGGCCATCACTAGCATTCTCTGCGCGCTGCTAATCTCGACCGCGTGTCACAAACAGACGAGCGTCCAGCAGCCTGCGGCAACACCGGCGCCAATGGCCCAGGACGCGCCCGTTGGCGGCGTTACCCAGGTCGGCGACAAATATTTTTTCCGTGGCACCATCGCCAGTCTCTCGATCGAAATGCAATTGCTCCGCGATGGCGAGCGCCTGACCGGGACCTATTTCTATCCACGAATCGGCAAGAACATTACGCTGACGGGAACGGTCGACAAAGACAACAACGTCACGCTCAACGAAGCGGACGACTCGGGCAAACAAACCGGCGTCTTCAAAGGCAAATGGCAGACAGCCGTGGACTCGCCTGATCCCGCGATTTATGAAATCGAAGGCAAGTGGTCAAAGCCCGATGGCTCGAAAGCCACTGAGTTCATCGTGACGCAGCAGCCTTATGAGTTCACCGGCAACGTGCAAGTTGTCGCCAAGGTCATCAAGGATGCCAACAAGCAGAAGCTTTACAGCGTGAACGCTGAATATCCGCAGATCGACGGCGACGCGCGCTTCGACGGCTTCAACAAGGAAGCGCGCGCGCTGATTAGCAAAGACGTCGCGGCCTTCAAGACCTCTGAGACCACCGGCGACGCGGCCGGGCCGGGTGATTTCCCGGGCGAGAACCAAACCTCGACGCTCGACGCTGGCTACGATTTTCATTACGCCAACGACAGTTTGATCAGCGTCGCTTTCACCGAAGGAACTTATTCGCGCGGCGCCGCGCACGGCAATTCGCTGACGGCGGTGATTAATTATGATCTGAAGAACGGCAAGAAACTCGCGCTCGCCGATCTGTTCAAAGACAAATCGAAATACCTGAGCGTGATTGCGTCGTATTGCCGGAAGGAACTGAAGGACCGGGCCAAGAAGCCGGATGCGATGGTCCTTGAAGAGCTGATTGAACCCGGCGCCGGACCCCGCGCGGATAATTATCGCGCCTGGAACATTACGAAGAAGGGTCTGTGGATCACGTTCGATCCGGACCAGGTGGCGGCCTACGCCGCCGGCCCTCAATACATCCTCGTGCCTTATGCGGTCCTGAAGGACATCATCAAACCTGACGGGCCAATCGCGATGTATGCCCAATAAATACTTTTCGCTTCGTTTAGGTGCGGGACTTGTCCAGCTGATGGGGAGCACAAGTGCGCCTGCTAACGAACGGGAGTAACGCCGAAACTGCGGACATGAATCGAACCGTGGGAGTGATAATCGTCCTGGCAGGAGCCATCCTGATCGGCTTGGGCTTCCTGGTTTATGCGGGCGCGTTTCGGTGGTTTGGTAAGTTGCCGGGCGATATCAGCTACAAAGGTGACAACCTGCAAGTTTATGTGCCTGTCATTTCGATGCTGGTCATCTCGCTGGTGCTGAGCCTGATTTTCTATTTGCTGCGCCGGTTCTTTTGAGCGACCAGCATGCGATATGCCTCGTCGCGTTTAAGCCCGAGTTCCCGCGCCGCCTTTTTCAAAGCCGCCTTTTCATCGAGCCCTGCGCGTTGCAGCTGGTCCAGCCTTTCGACGAAATTGGTTTCCGGCGAGTCGAGCTTTTCATGCTCGCGTTCCGCGACCGATCCGGCGCCCGCAATCATCAACACAATTTCGCCGCGCGCTTTCGCCGGGTCCGCGAACGTTTCGCTTAACTGGCCCAGTGTGCCGCGCGCAAATTCTTCATGAAGTTTAGTCAACTCGCGTCCGACCACAGCGCGGCGGTTACCCAAAACTGCGCGTGCATCTCTGAGGGTGGCAGCGATTCGGTGCGGCGCTTCATAGAAAATCAGCGTGGCGTTCAGCGCGCTTAGTTCCTCGAGTTTTACCTTGCGCGGGGCCGAGCGCGGCGGCAGAAATCCGCCGAACAAGAACTGATCTGTCGCCAATCCCGACGCCGACAGCGCGGCAACAAAGGCCGCGGCGCCCGGGACCGGCACGACGGCGATGCCTTTTTCGATCGCGGCGTTGACGATTCGGAAGCCCGGGTCGCTGACGAGCGGAGTGCCGGCATCCGAGACCAGCGCGACATCCTTGCCGGCCGCCAGCGTCTCACATAATTCCACTGCACGTTCCGTTTCGTTGTGCTCGTGATAGCTGATCGTCTTTGCGTCGATGCCGAAGTGATTCAAAAGCTTGCGCGTGTGACGGGTGTCTTCACAGGCAATCACGTCCACGTGGCGCAGGATACGCAGCGCGCGTTGGGTGATGTCTTCGAGATTTCCGATCGGAGTCGCAACGATGTAAAGCCTGCCCGCCATGGCTGGGCATTGTAGCGCAAGCCGGCAGCGTGCGTGCCGTCGGGGCGCGCAAGTTTTGCCCAACGCGTTACCTCGGACAAGCAAAAGCCCCGCGAGTGAGACGCGGGGCTTTCGCTGTTTTCAATGCTGTCGTTTAGCAGCGGGAATTGTCCCACTCGCAGGGCGCACAAGTGCGCCCTCTAAACAGTGGGACGGGAGTTAGTGTCGGATGCTTGTTAGTAAGGCACACTCAAACCATAGGCATCAGCAATTCGATGCAGATTCGATCTGATCTCTGCCAAATCTACGTCCACACTGGTCCGCCCGGTCCTTAGTCGTAAGTACCGATCGAGCTGCACGCCCTGGTTCAATACGTTGCGCGCTTCATCAACACTGCGTTCGAGCGCAAAGCCGCCACGCGAACTTGCCCGCAGGTCTCTCACGGCGCGTCTAAAATCACGCACCTGATCCACCGCCTCGTTGTCGACACTTCGAAACGAGAGCAGTCCGCCGAGCACGCGACGCTCGCTGCCACGATTCAGGTCGCCCTGTAATCGCGCACTCGCGTTGTCCAGGCGGGCAATCGCGTCGCGCACGTCGCGGCGATCCGAACGATCATAGTCATAACGATTGTAAATCTGAGCTGAGGCAATCGCAGGCACCGCCACGATCAGGAGAGCTCCCATCAGCAAGGCTCGAATAAGAATATTGTTTTTCATAGTTCTACCTCCTCAATTGAATTGGTAGTAAATATGACAGCGAGTTGCGCGCCGGAAGTGCCGGAAGCGCAGCAGAATCGGAATTCCTAAGAGTTATGCAAGAAAGAGGGAAGCCATTCTCAAGATTGCGAGAACATCGAAAAGTGACGGCGCAACGCTGAAGCGGTCAATAAAGATCGACTGCCCGCTTTTACCACACACCATTGCGGCGATCCTTTTTCAGTGGTGACCAGGATTAGTTCGTCGTCGTACCGCGCCTGGCCCAGGTGCTTGATGTTGGCACACGCCAGTCCATTTCCACGCACGACCCCGTCGCGCGGCGCGCGCGGCCAGCCGCTTTCGATCGTCAAAGAGCGGACGCCGCGGCGTAGAACCAATGCCGTTCCGACCATGGTTGCCGCCCCGCGTGTGAAGCGATGCTCTTCGCTACGTTCAATCTCGATCGTCCCGCCTTTGCGATTCGCGTCAGCCGCCAGGGTGAAGACGGCATCCAGCAGCCAATCGGTAGCGGCGCGCCGCAAAAGATCATTGCGCCGGCGCAAATCGAGATAGCGCGCAATGTCCGCGCGGCCCGAACCCTGTGCGCGTTGGGTCGCTTGCGCGAGCGCGATTTCCCAGGCTTCATCGAGTTCAGTCATTCGATCGGCGGCAAGCAACAAACATGATGAAGATCGCCAAGCCGCAATCTGCCTTTTCCGGTTGCTCTGGGGAAGATGTTATCATGCCGAACCAAACAACTCTCCAGACTCATGATGGAATTGCGGTCGCTCAGGAAGTGGTAGGAATGACGACTTACTTCCCGGCTTCCGGAGATGACAGCGAACAGATGGGCTCACCTTTTCATAACCGACGTGCGTTAGTTGTCGCGACCATGCTGGTGGTGCTGTGCGCCGTGTTGACGGCGCGTTCGCACGCCGGCGCGCAGGAAACACGTCTCGCCAAGCGAGCGGGACACATCAACGATTTTGCAGAGGTGCTGGATGCGCCCACCAAAGAGCGACTCGAAGCGGTCCTCGAGAAATTGAAAGATAGGACGCACTTCGATTTTGTCATCGCCACGATCAAAACTGCGGGCAAAGACGACCTCTATGATTATTCGCTGGCGGTGGCGAATGATTGGAAAGTCGGCGCACCTGCCAGCGCTGATAAAAGTTTGTTGATTGTCATCGCTGCCGATAACGGCAGATTCTTCAGTCAGGTTACCCGCGGCGCTCGCATTTATCTTCCCGAAGGTTTGGTCGGCGAAATGGGCCAGCGCATCCGCGAGAAGATTGGCAACGGCGGATACAGCACTGCGCTTATGACCGGCGTGCGCGTCTTCATCGACAGGCTTGGTGAAATCCACAATTTCGATTTTGCCGCGCTCGATGTGCAGCGCGGCGAGGATATTGCCCAGGCGCAAAGACCGCGCACGGTGCAGAGCCCGGTCGCTGAACCGAGTGCGAATCCACAGCCGACGCCGACGGTCAAAGAGACCGTCAAGACTGAGCCAAGTGCGACGCCGACGCCCGCGATTGAAGCTCGAACCGAACCAAGCCCAACCGTAACTCCGCCGATCGAATCAACGCCAACTCCGGAACCGTCAGTCACCGCGAGTGCGGTTCCATTGGCAACGTCATCCCCGTCCGCGTCACCGGCAGAGACTCCTTCACCGGTGGAATCGCCTTCGGTGACCGCCGCGTCGTCGAGTTCGCCCGCCAGGACGCCAACGCCGGTTGAATCTCCATCGCAGACTCCGATTGAGCCGGTAGCGTCACCATCAAACGGCGCCGCTTCACCGGAAGCGACGAAGCAAGCGCCAGCGGTGGCCAGGAACTCGCCCAGGACGCTTAAGACCGGAACCGCAGAGCGCAAGCCTGCTGCTTTGCCGATGAGTCCTGAAGACGAGTTAGAGCAAGTCGAGTTGACGCAGACTCTGCCTGCTGAAAAGCGCATCGACGTGTTGAAGGATTGGATCGCGACTCATTCGACGTCGACGGCTTTGCCGCGCGCAAAGGAACTGCTGGTCGTCGCTCACGCGCAGTTTGCGGGCCAGCGAATGCAAGCCGGGGAATTAGACAAAGGCCTGGCGCAGTTTCGACAGGCGGTGACGGACGCGACGGTCGACATGCCGGATCGTCTTTTTACCGAAGTGCTGGTGCGAATTCCCATCAGTCTTTACTCGAGTGGTCAACGCGATGCGGCCTTCGAGATCGCGCATTCACTCGAGCCGCTGGCGAAATCGAATGGCCGACGGCTGGCAGCGTTGTCGGAGTTTTATCTCTCGATTGAAAACGCCGCCGACGCAAATCGGCTGGCTGAGTCGGCGGTGCAAATGTCGCCCGACGTCGCCGCCGCGCACCAGGCACTGGCCGCGGCGCGACATATCGAACTGCGTCTGGACGATGCGGAAAGCGAGTACGCGAAAGCCCTGGCGCTCGATCCGAAATCCAATGCGGCCCGGATTGCGCTCGCCGACTTGAAACGGGCGAGCGGCAAGAACGAAGAGGCCCTCGCGCTCTACAGGGAACTCTTGGCGGCCGACGCCAGGAGTAATCGCGCGCGCGCGGGATTGATTCTGTCGCTGCTGGAACTCGGCAAGAAAGATGAAGGCGAGGCGGAACTCAACAAGGCGCTGCAAGACACAGATCAATCGCACAACCTGCCTTTGCTGGTAGGCGCGGCGTATTGGTTCATGGCCCACAACAATCCGGATCGCGGATTGGAATTGGCGCGCACGGCAGTGACGTTGGAACCGCGCTATGCCTGGGGTGAAATCGCTCTGGCGCGCGCGCTGGTGGCCAATAAGCGGCCGCTGCAAGCCGAGATGGCCGTGCGTTTCGCGGGCCAATTCAGCCGCTTTCCGACAATCGATTATGAACTCGCCACGGTGCTGGCCTCGATCGGGTTGTATGACGAGGCAGTCGCTGAACTGGCGCGATCGTTTTCATTGAAGGACGGCGAGATTCAGACCAAGCTGGCGGGCCGCATCGATGCGCATGCCTCGAGCTTCACGGAATTGCTGGCGCCTGAACGACGCGCCGTGATATTCCAGGCGACGTCTGCGGACACCGAAGCCAACGCCAGAATCATGAAGGCCTTGCTGGCCTTCAACGCAGCATTGGATCAGGCAGCGCCCAATGAAGACAACCTGGTCGCGCTGGCGCGTGAGTTCGTCAAGGGTGACGATGCCATGCGGACTTACCGCGCCGTCTATGTCGCCGGCAAATTCGTCAAAAAAGGGGTGGCGCTTTCGACGGTCGTTGAATTGATGGATCAAGCGAGCACCGGGGTCGAAGCCGCGCTCAACGTCCCGCTGGCCACGCTCGCTGTGCAAGTCGAAGAACTGGCCGACGTACGCGCGCGCGCGCTGCAACAAGGCGGCACGGTCGATGTGCCCAACGCGCCGCGCGCTGCGCTCTCAGGTTTGCTGCGCGGAAGAATCGAAGACCTTGCCGGTATCGCGCTCTTCAATCTCGACAAATTTGCAGACGCCGCCGTGCGCCTGCGCCGGGCCGTCACCACGTCGACCGAAGGCACGCCGCTCTGGCGTTCATCGATGTGGCATCTCGGCGCCGCCTTGGAAGCGAACGGCAAGAGCGATCAGGCGCTGCTCTACTACATCAAGTCCTACGTCAATGGTCCACCCGATCAGGCCCGGCGCTCGGTGATCGAAAGTGTCTACAAGAAAGTGAACGGCACGCTGGACGGGCTTGAGGATAAGATTGGTCCGGGACTCAACGCCGCCAGCGCAACTCCAAGCCCCACCCCATAGCATCCCGGCCGGGATGTGATTTTTCCTTTCGTGAGTAACATCCGAACGCGGTTTCTTCTATGCGACCTTTTGCGCATATGCGCGAAACAGATCCGCGATATATTCTGCAATGATAGAGGATAGCCGTTCGGGGAAAAGTCTTGACATCGTTTTAGCAAAAGGAGTATACGAGCGAGCATCACGGGCTCGCTGCCGCTCACATCAAACGGATGTCGCCCGACAGTTGGCCGCCAATATTAACGAATCCTACAACTGGAGGAAGTCCCGATGAGGAATACACTTCGTAGAGGTTTATTGTCCGTCGTTGCCGGCGTTGCTTTAGCGTTAGCTTCCATGCTCACGGTCAGCACCATCAAGGTCCGGGCGGAGGAGGAAGGCGGAGGCGTATGGACGTGTCCAAATCACCCGAACCCAAATTGCAGTTGGCTTACATGCTTTCACAATGGCACCGGTGGGCATGAGTGCAAGTACATGCGCACCGACAACACCAGCGACTGCACATCTTCAGAATCGTGTGAGTTCCAACCCTGGATCCAGTAATCATGGATCTGGCACGGCTCGGTTCACTTGAGTAATCGAACAAGCATGGGATAAGAAATTTTCCGTCCCATCTTAACCGTGTGTGCCATCGCAGCAGGTCTGGGTACGTGTTGGCGTTGCGATCTGATTAGGATCATGACTAAGACGCTCAGGTCGATATTTCTCGCACAAGTTTTGTCCAGCTTTGTCTGTGCTTTTGGGCAAGCTCCCGACAAGGTGAGTGAGCGCGACCTTTGGCGTACCCGGGCCGACCTGCTGACTGACGCTTTACTCAAAGACTCTTCAAAAAGAGACACTCTCGATCATGCGGTAATAATCGCGAAGCTGGGTGATTTATGGTGGGAAACTGATCAGAGTAGGGCAAACGCCTGGCTGGAAAAGTCCGTTGATGCAATTTGCTTTTACTCGCCCGACAAATCAAAGGGTGAGAACGAAAAATTCTTTCGCGCAGCCCGCCAGATCTTGTCTCTGGTTTCAAATCACAATAAGAAACAAGCCAATCGGCTGTCGCAAGTCTTATCGCAGTCCGAGTCCGCGACCGAGAATGATAGAAAGCAAAACGCTCAGACGTTAATCGAAGAGGCGCTCAGGATCGTCAAGGATGATCCCCGGAGCGCGACGGCCCTCGGTATGCAGGCGCTTAACCTCGGCTTTCCTGCGAACGCGGATCGGCTTTCCTGGGCGCTGCGGCGGTACAGTCCGGAGTTTGCTAATCAGTTCTTTCGCGCGGCCCTTTCAGATCTCGCGGCTTCACCTGACAGATCGAAACTGTATGTGATGGAAGCGATTGCTTTCCCCGAAAACCTCAGCGCTGATTTTCCGGCGAACTTGAGGCCGCCGGCCGATCTGCGATTATCGTTTCTAAGTTTTCTTGCCGACTATTTGACTCAGCTGCAATTGCGGTTTACCAGCGGAGAGGTTTCAACCTGCGCGGGCGAAGCGGTCTTCACCTTAAGGCTGGAAAAGGCATTCACTGAAATGCTGCCCAAAAGAGCGGACGCCGTACGGCAGGTCATCAATATTTGCATCGGCAAACAGTCTCAACAAGTTCGAGATCTCGTTACCAAAACCGACGCGTCCAATGATGTTGATGAATTATTAAAGCGGGCCGATGAGTTGCGGGACAGTGGCTTGCGGGCCAGTTATCTGTTCAAAGCCGCGTTGGCCGCAAATCAACAAAAGAATTTCGCGAAATCGATCGAGATACTGGAAAAAATGAATGATGACGAGCGAAAGTCGAATCCTGACTTCTGGCAGGAACTGCGCTGGGAAGCTGGCGCAAATTTGGCGGTAGCCCGCTTCAAAGAAGGAGACTTTGCCGGCGCCAACCAAATTCTGAAAGAGATACCAGACCCGCTACGACCACACGGGCAGATCACGTTTGCGTTGCAGTTTTCGCCAAACGATCTCACCAGTTATCAGGTCTGCGTGGATCTCCTCAATGACGCACGCCGCGGAATCGTCAAATCAGATCTGCCCTTTGCGAGGAAATCAAATTACTGGCTTAACCTCATCAAACTCTTCTCGAATTACAAGATGTCCAGGGAGGCCACCGAGACGCTGAGGGAAGTTGTCACCGGATTCAATAGTTCAAGATCGGACGTCAATGACGCGCCGCAAAACACGGCGATGGCAAATCGGCTCATCGCCGACTCAAAAAGAATTCTCCCCGGCTTTTCATTATCGCTTTTGGAGACTGACGAAAGCTCGGTGGTCGAGTCCATCAGCCTGCTCAAGGATGAGAATGCGCGCACCGAGATCAATTTCCAGTTTTTAGAGGTGATGCTTAAGAAATGTGAAACGCTCAGGCTTGAGCTGGACAAAATGGAAAAGGCCGGCGCCGGCAAGCTGAAAAATCCTGGGCAATGAGATCGAAACGTAAAGACGGGTCGTTGAAACTGGAAATCGAGAGGGCGCGGCCGAGGCCGGCGTGGCCGCAAACAATAAGATGCTAAAGTCGAAACTCAATATTGGCCTGTTCATTGGCGCTTTCTGTGTGACGATCCTGGGGGTGGTAATGTTTTCCAGAATTCGCGCGACAGAAACTGCGGCGGCAAGAAAGAGAGTGTTTCTGACCGAGGGCTTTGATTTTCGTCAAAAACGGTCGCTCAACCCGGACTTCTCTGAACCCCAAATCGGCACCCGCATCGACCTGGCTGACTTACAGACCTCGCGTCAGGAAAAACTCTCGACGCTGATGAAAGGTGATCTGCTGCTGATCGCGGTGGTCGATCCGGAGTGTCCCGCCTGTCAAATCTCAAAAGACCTGATTGACAATATCCATTCGAAGACCGACGCGTTGGGAATCCGTTACTTGCCGATGGTGTTGAGCAAACCGCCGCCGGATGCCGAAGCCCAACGATATGCCGAAGAACTCGGATTTGAAACGTGCCTGCGATGGGGAGGCGCGGGTCCGCCGCCAATATCCTTGAAAGTGATTGGGACTCCGACTCACGTTTTATTCGACAAGCAGGGCGTGGTTTTGCAAAGCTGGTCCGGCTCTAACCAGGACCGGGACACCAGAATGCGTATGTCCAGCCAAATCGCATCGGACCTGTCTTTAGCGAGTGATGTGATTAAGGCACTGCAAACTAACTAGGTCTGACTTGCGAGACTCACCGGCTCGTACCCGAGCTCGCGCGTCGCCACAGTCAGGCTTATCGAGGAACAGTCTTACACAGGAGGACACCGAGATGAGAGACTCGCGTTTTCGCAGAGGTTTACTATCAGCGATGGCCGGATCCGCTCTGGCGCTGGCAGTAATGTGCACGTCGTACACGGCGGAAGTGCGCGCCAGCGATGATCGAGGGGAATGGACCTGTGCTCCCCCACCGCCTGGATGTGTTCTCTACGCCTGCTTTCATCCGTGGGCCGGCGGCCACTATTGCGAATACGTTCCGATGCAAGAGGGCGCGAACTGTTTCACCGGCGAAAGCTGCACCTGGACCATCATCGAGTAGGCACTGAGTAAATCGATGTGTATCACGCGCCGCCTGTAAGACCGGGCCGGGACTCAACGCTGCGAGTGCGAGTCCTCATTCCGGGAGGCGAAACCAGCGTGCGCGCCGAGCCGCGAGAAGACGATCAAACAAACTCACATTGTCTCGAACTGAACTCATCTGCCTCGCGGAACCGGCCAGTTGGTGCCATCGGCGTAGCCGATATTCTTGATCACCACTTGTTCCGAGTACATCTCGCTCGGCTTCTTGCCGGCCTTCGATGCGTTCACAGTGGCCGTGCCCGTCGGCGATTTTGGCGACGATAAGATTATGGTTTTGGTGGCGCCGGGCTTGATGCTTACTTGATTGACGAAGCGTCGCCGGCCCACCTCGTCGGTCGTGCCCGGCTCGAAAAACAGGTACTCCCAAATAAGCATGCGAATCTCTTTGGGGCCGGTGTTCTTGACCTTCAGTTCATAAACGTAAGAGACCGAGACCTTGCGGTTACCGCCTTCGGCCGCGGGCTGAGTCACGAGCGGTGGCAGAGCAGTCTCGCCCTGCTTGACTCGGTTGTCGCTCTCGATCGCCGCCTGCTTCTGGGCCTGCTCTTCGTGTAGCCGCCGGTCATTAGCGCTGAATGGATCTTTTTCAACGGCAGGATTCCGCACCTCCAACCGCCATTTGTTTTCCAGCACCGTCACGTCAGGCCAGGCCGGAGTCTGTGCCGCAGCGCAGACCGCAAACAGAAACAGCATCAGTGCGCAGCATAGAATTCTCATAGCGACTCTTTCATGAGATCGCGAGATGGAGTGCGCCGGCTTGACGGCGCTTTTGGATCTGTCTTGCGAGATTCGAGCCGAACAGCCGTAGCAACGACCACCTTCGACAAAAGCGGCGTCAAGCCGCCGCCCTCCAAAGGTTTGAGTTAGTTCTGTCCGCCGGCCGACGCGGTCCGCATCGGCTTACCATCGCCATCGTATTCCTGCACGGTGCCAAACTTGGCCAGCACGTCGCGCGTCTTGGACGCGTCGCCGACGGCGACGATTTGCAGGTGATTGATGTCGATGTATTTCCTCGCGACCCGTTGCACGTCTTCGGCCGTGATGGCGTTCACCTTCTGCGGGTAGGTGTCCCAGTAATTTGCGGGGAAGCCGTACGTCTTCTGCGTGATGATGTTGCCGAGTCGGCCGGTCGGGTTCTCGAGATCCAACGCAAACCGGCCGATGATCGCGCGCTTGGCGTTTTCGAGTTCGACCGGCGTGACCTGCTCATCCCGAATGCGTTTGAATTCGTTTATGAATTCGCGAATCGTTCCTTCGGTTACCTCAGTGCGCACCGGCGACTGCGCAATGAACAAACCGGGATACCGCAAAGAAGTGACATTGCTCCCGACCGAATAGGTGTAGCCCTTGTCTTCGCGAATGTTCAGAAACAGACGCGACGGCGGACCGACGCCAAGGATGCGATTCATCACCTGTACCGCCACGTAATCAGGGCTGGTCCGTTCCATTGACAAGCTGCCGATTTGAAATACGGTCTGCACCGAACCGGGGCGATTGATTAAATGAATCCTGGTGTCAGCCTGTGAGGGAATTGGCGGCAGCGTCGGCTGCTTCACGGTACCCTGTTTCCACGCGCCGAATAGCGCCTCCAACTTCGGCAGCATCTGCTTCATCGTGACGTCGCCACCGATGTACAGAGTGGCGTTGTTCGGGACGTAGTTCTCATCATGGAACTTCATCAAATCGGCCGCGGTGATTTTCCTGATCGCGTCAGCCGGCGCGATATTCAGCGACGCCGGATGGCTTTGATAGATGGCCTGGAGCAGACGCTCCTGCGCCAGGAACGTGGGATTGCCGCGCTGCTGCGGCATCGAAGCGATCACTCGATCCTTGTAGCGCTGGACTTCTTCCACCGGGTATTTCGGACTCAGAAGGATCTCGGCGTACAAATCGAGAATTTGATCCAGATTCTCGGTCAGACCGGATGCCGTGACGTTCGTAGTGAACGACGAGACGCCGGAATTTGCGCCGCAGCTCGCGCCGATGGTGTCGAGGGCTTCGGCGATTTCGCGACTGTTGTGTTTGGCGGTGCCTTCGCGCATCAACCCGGCCGTCATGCTCGCCAGTCCGCGCATGTCCGCAGGATCGGAAAAGCCACCGCTATTAATCACCATTTCCATTGAAAAGATCGGCAGTCGATGATTGCTTTCGAGCAAGACGACGTGCAGTCCATTCTTCAGAGTGGCTTCCTGAGCAGCCGGCAGCTTCACTTGCAGCAACTGTTTATTGACGGGCGCTTTGTTTTTGATCACGGCGCCTTTGGTGCTGGTCGGGTTTTGGCCGGCGGTTTCCTGGGCAGAAACGGCGGCAGCAAAGGTTGCGATCGAAATGATTGCGAGTGTGGTTTTTAGAAACTTGGTCATGATGAATCTCCGTTTGCGAGTAGTAATGCTCGCGAACCGCACGCGCGGATGCGGCATTGCCTACTGTCCTCCGAAGCTGCCGCCACCGGCTTTCGGAACCGTGATCACGACGGTGCGATTGGTCGGCACCAGATACTTGTTCGCGACGTGCATTACGTCCTCCTTAGTCACGGCCATTACCTTATCGATCCGGGTATTGATGAGATTTGGATCGTCGTAATAAACCGCGTACTGGCCAATCGTGTTGGCGCGACCGAGCGAACTCTGCAAGGCGGGAGCGGCGCGCGCCGCTCTTTGCTTTTTGCAATTCCCAATCGGCAATCGGCTCCTTTTGCAGGCGCGCCACTTCTTCGTAGATAGCTGCCTCGAGATCTTTCGTGTCGACGCCGCGTCGCGGGGTGGCCGTGATGTAGAAGCCGCCCACGCCGCGCGCCTCACGCGCAGCGCTGCTGGCATTGGTCACCAATTGCTTGTCGCGGCTCAGCTTTTGGTTCAGGCGCGAACTACCACCGCCACCGCCACCGCCAAAACCGCCGCCGCCGCCGCCGCCCAGCACACTCCCCAACACCTGCAGCGCGTAGAAGTCCGGCGTGTTGCCGGCCACGGTCTTGTACGCAATCGCCACCCGATACGCGCGTGCCAGCACGTCATCGACGGAAGTCCGGCGTTCCGCTTTTTGCTCAGGCTCGGTCGGATCAAACGCGGGCGGATCCGGTTGACGCGGAATCGCTTCAAAGAGTCTCTTTACCAGGGCCAGCGCTTCCGGTGTTTTGAAATCGCCGACCACCGTCAGCGTGGCATTGTTCGGCGCGTAATACATTTTAAAGAATGCCTTGACGTCTTCGACTGACGCGGCGTTGAGATCGTCCATCGAGCCAACCGTGTCGTGCTTGTAGCCGAAATTGTCGTACATCAGCTCCTGCTGCACCTCGCCGCTCTTGCCGTAGGCGGCGTTGTCCAGGCCAATGCGACGCTCTTCCTGCACGGCGTTGCGCTGGTTGTCAAGGTTCTCCTGAGTCACGGCCAGACTGCGCATGCGATCGGCTTCGAGGAACAGGGCCAATTCAAGTTGGTTCGCCGGCATTGCTTCAAAATAATTTGTCCGATCTTCGTTCGTCGTGCCATTCATCGTGCCGCCGTTATTCAGCACGAGCATGAAATGTTCGGCCTTGCCGACATTCTCTGAGCCCTGGAACATCATGTGCTCAAAGAGGTGCGCGAAGCCGGTGCGGCCGGGCTTTTCATTGCGCGAGCCGACGTTGTAGGTGACGTTCACGGCGATGACCGGCGCGTTATGGTCTTCGACCGTAATCACGCGCAGGCCGTTGCCGAGCCGCGTCTCTTTCAAGTCAACATGCGGATTCCGGCTTTGGGCCAGTGCGCTGCCGGCGAAAGCCAGGAGCAGCGCCGCGCCCAGAACTTTTATGTGCAGTCTCATACTGAAACTCCTGAATGGATTTGTGCGACAGGACCTTAATTGTTTAGGTTAGAACCGCCGTTTTCCGGATCAAATCGTGACGACAGCCCCATTTGGACGGCTGTGAATCTATGCTGGCGATGATCTTAAGTCAAGCTGGGAGCCGTCAATTGCAAAAGCGATTTTTCATAGGAAATCAGCCAACCGCATAGCCGCTCAGGCCATCCAAGAGCACGCCCAAGGTTGCTCAAGGTTGTCCGGCGACGCCGTCCAGAGGCGACGGCGAAACCGGGCAGCCAACGCCGCGACGCCTCTCCGGCTGGCTGTCCAACGACAAGGCGAAATATACTGTGTTCACTATCACTATGCTGACATCAAGATCGCTCTCTCTGAGTATCGCCACTTTGTTTCTGATCGCGTTTGCCGGGTCAACGGCGTTTGCGCAGCCGGCCGCCGGATCGAAATTCGACGTCACCAATTATCGAATCGAGACCCAACTGAATCCTGACGAGCATACGCTGCGCGCCGGCGCGGACATTACGTTTGTGCCGCAGGAGCCGACGCGTTCGATCGTATTCGAGTTGAATGGCTCGCTGCACGTCGACGGTGTCGAGAAAGACGGCAAGGCACTGACGGGTTTCGTGCAGGACGCAGTGGGCGCCGGCGCGGCGGGTCCGAACGTCAGAATCGATCTGGGCCAGGTTATTCCCGCAAATCAGCCGGCAACGGTGCGCATCCGTTGGAGCGGCGCGTTGACCTCGCCTGAAGGTGGACCGCTGGCGAATAAACGGCTCGCCTACGTCGGGCCGGAAGGTTCTTACCTGATGTATGCGTCGCGTTGGTTTCCGTTCCACGACTATGCTGCGGACCGCGCGACCTCGGACATCACGATTATCGTGCCGACGGGAATCACCGTGGGCGGGATCAGCGATGAGCCGGTCAACCCGCAAGTCGACAAGTCCGGCGTCACGCGCTTTCGTTTTGTCAACAAACAGCCGGTGCTGGTCGGCAATTTCGTCGCGGGCCAGTACGTGACCAAGTCGCTGCGCATGGGCAAATACGAATTGCAGTTTTTCGTAAAGCCCGGCAGCGAAAATCGCATCACGAACTTTGGCGAATTGATGGGCCGCGCGCTTGAGTTCTATACGAGTGAGTACGGGAATCCTTCCTTCGGGACTCGTCTGGTCGTGGCCCAGACTGACGACGAGACGATGGAGACTTATTCGGGACCAGGAATGATTTTCCTGGCCTCGAAGATTTTCGATTCGACTCACGGAGCGACCGCCGAACGGCTGCAACGCGAAGTTGCTTACCAATGGTGGGGAGAGACCGTCGGTTTGAAATCGTTCGACGACGCGTGGATTTCACAGGGATTGGCTGAGTGGAGCGCGTTTGCTTTGCGCGAATCGATCCTGAATGGAGCCGCGCTCGATTCAGCTCAACGCGAGGAACAGGAACGCGCGCTGACTTTCGAGCAAACATCTTCGATCGTACGCGCGCCCTCGGCGCTCGACGATCAGTCGGCCGCGTATCAATCGATCGTCTACTACAAAGGCGCGATGGTGTTTCGCATGTTGCGCGAGACCCTGGGCAAGCAGCAGTTCACCCAACTGATGCGGAAGTACCTGGAGCAGTATCGCAACAAGAACGCGTCCATTGACGACTTCGAACGGCTGGCCAATCAGGTTGCCGGCCGCAACCTGCGCTATTTCTTCGCGCAATGGGTCGAAGGCACCGGTGTGCCGGAATTCAGCGTTGATTATCAAATCATCCGCACGCGCACCGGCAAGTTTCGGACGCGCGGCACGCTGCGGCAGAACTTTGACAATCTCAAGATGCCGGTCGACATCACTCTGCATTCCGAAGGCGACTCGCAAACCAAGACGATTTATCTCGACGGGCGCAGCGAAGATTTCGACTTTGAATCACAAGGCCAGCCGATCAGCGCGGAAGTCGATGTGAGTGACAAGATCCTGCGCATGTCCGACGATTTGAAAATTTCAATCGTCGCGCGCCGCGGCATCGAACTTTTCAAAGAGGGCCAGTACGCCGAAGCCCAGCAGCAACTCGAAGGCGCTTTGAAGCTCGACCGCAACAACGCGTGGATTTACTACAACCTCGGTCTGGTTTATTTCGAACAAAAGAACTGGCAGATGGCGCTGGACCAGTTCCAGGCCGCACTCGACGCCGCCAGCAGTAAGCCGGCGTGGATCGACACCTGGGCCCGCATCAAGCGCGGCAATGCTTACGACGCTCGCGGCGATCGCGCCAAGGCCGTGAATGAATATCAAAAAGCGGTGCAGGCCGGCAGCGACTATGACAATGCTCAGGCCGTCGCCAAGAAATACATTGCCACGCCGTTCGACCCCAAGACGCCCGAACAGGCTCAGAATACTCCAGGCGATTTCTGATTAAGAATCGGTCTGTTCTCGAAACTATTTGCGGCCTTTCCAGGACCGCGGTAAGATTCGTTCGTTCCTCCGAAACAGCGAAGTACATCGCAATTCTCGCGCGAACCGGTTGATTCCCACTCACGACCGACCGTTTAGACGGCGCACTTGTGCGCCGAGCGCGCGGCGGACGAGTCCGCCGTCTAAACGAAACCCATTTGCGTTTAAGCTATCAAGCGGCTGGATAGAAACCTGATCGATGACAATTGCGGAATTGACACTCGCTTTCGAGCAGCTCTACCGCGCGCAGCCACGCATATATCGCGCGCCCGGCCGCGTTAATCTGATCGGCGAGCACACGGACTACAACGAAGGGTTCGTCATGCCGGTCGCGATTAACTTCTCGACGTTTGTGGCCATCGGCAAACGCGACGATCAAGTCCTCAGAATCCACTCAGACACTTTCAAAGAAGACGCCACCGTCGACTTGTCGCAGCCGCCCGCGCGCAAACGGAAGCATTGGAGTGATTATCCCGTGGGGGTGGCGGTCAAACTTCAGGAAGCCGGATATGCGATCTCTGGAGCAGACGTATTTGTGCACGGCGAAGTCCCTTTGGGTTCCGGGCTCAGCTCGTCGGCCGCCCTCGAAGTTTCGACCGGATTGGGATTGATGGATATTTCCGCGCAGGAAATTGATCGGCTGCAGCTGGCAAAGATATGCCAGAAAGCCGAGAACGAATTTGTCGGCGCGCGCACGGGACTGATGGACCAGTTCATCGGCTGCTTCGGTAAAGCAGGCAATGCGGTCATGCTCGACTGCCGTTCGTTGCAGTCGCAGGCGTTGCCCATTCCCAAAAAAGCCACGCTGGTGGTTTGCAATACCATGGTCAAGCATGAACTGGCGTCGAATGAATACAATGCGCGACGCGAAGAATGTGAAGAGGGTGTGCGCGTCCTCTCGCGTCACTTGCCGCAGGTGAAATCGCTGCGCGACGTTTCAGTTGACGACGTTACCAGGTTCAGGGAGGAACTGGGCGAAGTTGTCTTCAAACGCTGCCGTCACGTCACCAGCGAAAACGATCGCGTGCGCGGCGCGGCCGATGCGCTGCAGCGACGCGACCTGAAGACTTTCGGGCAACTAATGTACAAGTCGCATGAGAGTCTTCGTGACGATTACGAAGTCAGTTGCCGCGAGCTGGACGTGCTGGTCAAACTCGCGGCGCAGATCGAAGGGGTGTTTGGTGCCCGTATGACGGGCGGCGGTTTCGGCGGCTGCACGGTAAATCTGGTTGCCGCATCGGCCGTCGATGAATTCAAGCGAGCAATCAAAGACGGTTACGCCGCGGCGACGCAACGCGATCCGGAAGTCTACGTCTGCACCGCAGCCGACGGCGCGGAACGCGTGCAATAGGTTGAGAGAAGCCCAACCCTAAGGACGGCACCTGTGATAAAGTTGCCGTCTCAAACAGTCGACCACCCTTATGAAACTTTGCCAATTCAAAGCCAAAGAACCACCGCAGCAAAGACTCGGTATCCTGATCGGCGAGGACGTCGTTTGCGATGTTTCAGAATTAGCGCGTGCGATTAAGAGCGCGGGCAGCGACGTGGCTGAGTGGCTGCTTGAAGCAAACAGCACCTTGAGCGTGATCAATCGTGGGCCTGAGGCGATTCAGGAAATCGCTTCGCTGCTTGATGCCAGTGGGCCACATGCCGGCCGCGGACAATCGACGGCGTACTCTCTCAATTCGATCGATTTCTTACCGGCCACTTATCCCGGCAAGATCATGGCGATTGGGCGCAACTACGCCGAACACGCTTCTGAAGGCGGTGCGGACCTGCCGAAAGCGCCTTTGCTTTTCAACAAACTACCGAATGCCCTGAGCGCGCACGGCGCGTCGATCGTGTTGCCGTCAATCAGCGAACAGGTAGACTTTGAAGCAGAACTCGCGGTCGTCATCGGCCGGCGCGCCAAACTAGTTAGTGAGGCCGGCGCGCTCGATTACATATTCGGTTACTCGCTCATCAACGATGTCAGCGCGCGGGACTTGCAGTTCGGTGACGGTCAATGGACGCGCGGCAAGAGTCTCGACACGTTTGCGCCGCTCGGTCCGTTCATCACGACCCGCGATGAGATTGACGATGTTCAGTCGCTGAAGATTGAAGGTGTGTTGAATGGCCAGGTGATGCAATCGTCGAATACTGCGAAGATGATCTTCAAGGTCGCGCACCTCGTTAGTTACCTTTCACAGGGCATTACGCTCGAGCCTGGCGATGTGATTGCGACCGGCACGCCGGATGGCGTCGGCATCTTCCGCAAGCCGCCGGTGCTATTGAAAGCCGGCGATGTGTTTGAAGTGAAGATTGAAAAGCTGGGCGCGCTGCGCAATCCGGTGGTGGCAGCGAATTGATTGTGTCAGAAGCCCGACCGTAAGGGAGGGCAAGTTCGCACTATCGGGCAGCCTGCTGGAATAAGTGGCCCTCCCTTACGGTCGGGCTTCTGACACGCTTTCATCTATCGATGCGCATCTGGATCGATCTCGCCAATTCTCCCCACGTTCCTTTTTTCCATGCGCTGATTCCGAGATTTTCTGAACGCGGCCATGCGGTGGAAATCACTGCGCGAGACTTTGCGCAGACCGTTGAGCTGGCCGCCAAAGCCGGAATGATGGCGCATGTCATCGGCGGGCACGGCGGCGGATCGATTGCCGGCAAGGCTGGCAATCTTTTGGGACGCGCGTCGGCTTTGCGCAAATGGGCTCGTGGTCGTGGCATCGATCTCGCCGTCAGTCATAACTCGTACGCGCAAATCGCGGCCGCGGCGGCCCTGGGCATCAGCGGCGTGACGTTGATGGACTACGAGCATCAACCGGCGAACCATTTTGCGTTTCGCACCGCGTCGCGCGTAATTGTGCCGGCGGCTTTTCCCGACGCGGACCTGGTGAAGTTTGGCGCCACCGCTCGCAAAGTAAAGCGTTATCACGGCACCAAGGAAGATGTATATCTCGCCGATTTCATTCCCGATCCTTCCTTCGTCGAGACATTGCGCAAAATGAATATTGCGAGCGATGATGTGCTGGTTGTGGTGCGGCCGCCGGCCCGCGAAGCTCTCTATCACCGGTTCGAGAATGAGTTGTTCGACGAGTTGATTACAGATTTGAATTCACAACCAGCGACCAGGATTGTCATGCTGCCGAGGTCCGCGGCGCAGCGCGAGAATTATGAAAAGCGCATGATGGCTAACCTGATCATCCCGCGAGATGTGCTCGACGGCGCGAACCTGATTGCCGCGGCTGACCTGGTCGTTAGCGCCGGCGGCACCATGAATCGCGAAGCTGCGGCGCTGGGCGTCCCCGCGATCAGCGTCTATGCAGGCAAGTGGGCCGCGATCGACGAACAGCTGATTCGTGAAGGACGCTTGGAGCGAGTCAGTTCGCGTGAGGACGTCGGCCGCGTTGTGGCAGAGAAAAAGTCAGGTTTGAATATGCGCAGGGCAACGACGGTGCTTGATGAAGTTGTAAATTTGATTCTGGAATAACAAGGCCGCACTCCAAAGAACTTTTCGCCATGAAAGCCGAAACTTTCGTCACTGATTTTACTAACGCGAGTGCCGTGCGCGTACCGGCGCGCGCTCCGCGTTGGGTGGTGCCGCTGGTAAAGCTTGGCCTCTTGCTTGGTGACGCGACGCTCGCGCTGGGCTGTTTTGTGGCGGCCTTCTACGTGCGCCACTACCAATCGATTATTAATCAAAGCGCCGGCGGCTCGCTGAGTTGGAGTCGCGACTTTGCACCTTACGCAGTGCTGCTGCCGTTGATTATTCCCATTCGCCTGCTGTTGCTTCGTTATTACGATCTCTATCGCGTGCGCGGAGAATTTTCAGTCGTCGATGATATCGCCAGCGTCTTCAAGGCCACGGCCATCAGCTCGCTGTTGATCGTCGCGGCGGCGTTTATGTATCGCGGTGGTGTCGCGTTTCGCACCTTCTCATATTCACGCGGAATTTTTCTTTTGGATTTTCTGCTGGTCTTCGTGAGCATCAGCGCCATGCGCATGGCGTTTCGTACGGGCCAGATCATGGTGCGAAGGCGCGGCATCAACCTGATTCCGACCTTGATTGTCGGACGCGGCGCCGAGGCGGCCCTGTGCATCCGCGAAATGCGCGCGCGGCCTGAGCTCGGCTATCGCGTGATTGGCATTGTCGATAACCAGCGCGCGGACGTTCTGGCCGGCGCCAGTTTCGAAGGTGTGCCGGTGATCGGCAGCATGGAAACCCTCCCCGAAGCGATTCGTGAATCGCGCGCGAATGAAGTAATCATCTCTGATCCAAACGTACCCGGCGAAAAGCTTTTCGATGTCATGATTCAAACGGGCCGGCGCCGCGGCGTCGAGTTTCGCATCGCGCCGACGTTGCTCAACTGCCTGCCGAGCAAAACTGAAATCGATCAAGTCGGGTCGCTCCCGATGGTGACGTTGTTCCGCTCACCGCTGTCGAGTGGAGCCCGCGTCGTCAAGAGATCTTCGGACTTGTTTATCGCGACCCTGGCCCTGGTCATCCTGTCACCGCTGTGGTTGTTGCTGGCGCTGCTCATCAAGTTGGATTCGAGTGGCCCGGTCTTCTACAAGCAGGAACGCGTGGGCATGGACGGCCGCATCTTTCTTTTTTACAAGTTTCGTTCGATGCAGGTCGGGTCCGACGATGCGACGCACCGGGAATATCAACGCGCATACATCAGCGGCCGCGCCGAATCGAATCTCGGCGACGATGAACGCCCGGTTTTCAAACTGCGCACTGACACGCGCATCACCCGCGTCGGGCGACTGCTGCGCAAAACCAGCCTCGACGAGTTGCCCCAACTTTTCAACGTCATGCGCGGCGACATGAGCGTAGTCGGGCCCCGCCCGCCGATTCCCTACGAAGTTGAGAACTATCAACTGTGGCATCGCAAGCGGCTGGACATGAAGCCGGGCATCACCGGATTATGGCAAGTCTCCGGACGCAATCGGCTGCCGTTTGATGAAATGGTCAGGATGGATCTGTATTACATCGAGAATTGGTCACTGCTGCTCGATATCAAGATCATTCTGCAGACGCTGCCGGTGATGTGGCGGGGGGAAGCGTATTGAAATTTGAGTTATGAGTTATGAGTGATGAGTGATGAGTGATGAGTGATGAGTGATGAGTTTTGAATTCGCAGTTCGAGGTTTGAGTTTTGAATCTTGAATCTTGAATTTGAGTTGAGACAGTGCAATGAACAATCAAGATCCCAAACGCGAGTTGCTGCGGCACACCGTAGCCACGCTTGCATATCGTGGCGGCAAGGCCGTCCGCGACGCGGACGATTCGTTTGCGTCATTCAAAGCTTCAGAGACCACGCGCACGCCGGCACAGATTCTGGCGCACATTGGAGACTTGTTCGATTGGGCGCTGTCGATCGCGAAAGGAAATGAGGCCTGGAACAATTCCGAGCCGCTCGAGTGGCGTGAGGAAATAGGTCGCTTTCATGCGGCGCTGAAAAGCTTCGACGACTATCTGGCTTCTGATGCTGAGCTGTCAGCAAGTTGTGAGCGACTGTTTCAGGGACCGGTTGCGGATGCGCTGACTCACGTCGGGCAACTGGCGATGTTGCGCCGGCTGGCGGGTGAGCCGATGAAAGGTGAGAACTACTCGCGCGCGAAGATCGAAGCTGGGCGCGTCGGCGCCGATCAGGAAAAACCAAAACGTGAGTTCGATTGATCAATCCTCTGAGGTTCGTTTAGAGGGCGCACTTGTGCGCCCATGACTGGCCGGACAAGTCCGGCGTCTAAACGGACGGTGATTCGCCGGACAAGTCCGGCGTCTAAACGGACCCCAACCGTATCCGGCGGCATTGCTCATTTTTCCGCTCGGCGTTAGCATCTGTCCGACTCACGAAGGGACCCCGACGTCTCGTAGCGACAAACACAAGGAGACTCAGGGTATGAATAAACTGCGGTACACCGCGTTATTCTCGTTGCTGATTCTTGTCAGTGCCGCGGCAGCGGCGCAGAAGAAACCTTCGACGCCGGACCAGGACGTAGAAGTCCTGCGCATTAATACGAACCTGGTAACGGTGCCCGTCAGCGTCGCGGATCGACAGGGCAGATTCATCGCCGGCTTGAATGAAGCGCAGTTTCATCTTTACGAAAACGGCGTCGAGCAAAAGATTGCGTTCTTTGACAATGCCGAGAGTCCTTTCACCGTGGCGCTGTTGCTGGACACCAGCGATTCGACGAAAGCGCGGCTTAGCGAAATTCAGCACGCGGCCCTGGCTTTTCTAGATCAACTGCGCGAGAACGATCGAGTTTTGGTGGTTTGCTTTGACAACCAGATACGCGTGGCCAGCGAGATAACGTCTGATCGTCAGAAGTTGCGAGACGCAATCGCGCAAGCACGAACGGGCGGCGGCACCGGACTCTATAACACTGTCGACGAAGTCGTGAATCAGCGACTGAAAAAGATTTCGGGACGCAAAGCTGTCGTGCTGTTCACCGACGGGGTTGACACTTCGAGCACCGGAGCGACCTACGAAAGCACTCTGTATACGGCGCAGGAGATCGACGCGCTGGTCTTTCCGATTCAGTACAACACGTATACCGACTTGACCGCGTCCACCAACATGGCGAACAGCAGCATGCAGGTCGTGACCGCGAAAGGTGAACGCATGGACGTCGCTTACGCACGCGCGAACCGGTATCTACGATCGCTGGGCGACCGCACCGGCGGCCGTTTTTATAATGCCGAAAGTGTGAAGCGGCTGACTGAAATATTCTCGGCCATCGCGCAGGAACTGCGGCAGCAATACAGCATCGGCTACTATCCCGCGGACGGTGGCAAGACCGAACGCACGATCAAGGTAAAAGTGGACGCGCCGGATGTGACGGTCCGTGCGCGCAAGGCGTTTCGCTACAGATCGGCGAATGAACGCATCGACAAACAATACGGTTTGCTGAGTCAAACTCGCGCGCGACGTCTCGGACGTTAACGCACTGCTGTGAAGGAGAATTTATGCGATCACCTCAGATCACCACGGTTGCCGGCATTATCATCTGTTTGTTCGCAGGCATGACAATGGGACAGGAGCAGGAGACGCAGGAAGTTACCAATCGGACCATGCGCCCGGTGGTGCGCGGCCAGCATTTCGCGGTCGCGTCGATGAAGGCGGAAGCCACGCGCGCGGCGGAACGAATCCTGGAAAAAGGCGGGAACGCCTTTGACGCGATCGTCGCGGGCCAGGCGGTCCTGGGCCTGGTCGACGGCGCGATGAACGGCATTGGCGCCGACGCGACGCTGCTCGTCTATGACGCGAAAACGAAGAAGGTTTATTCGATCAATGCGGAAGGCACCGCGCCGAAACTCGCAACCATCCAGTGGTACAAGGAACACAATGGCGGCAAGCTGCCGATCAGTGATTCATTGTTAGCGGGCACGGTGCCGGGCTGTATCGACGCCTGGTACATCCTGCTCGATCGCTGGGGCACGATGAGCTTCGGCGACGTGCTGAAAGAAGCGATCGATTTAGCCGAGAATGGATTCCCCGCCGGCGATTCATTCGCCCGCGCGGCGGCCAGCACGCAAAAAATTCGCAAGTATCCAACCAGCGCAAAGGTTTATCTGCCGAATGGAGTTGCCCCGAAAGCCGGCGAGATTTTCCGTAATCCCGATCTCGCTCGCACCTTGAAGCGATTGGTTGAAGCCGAAGCGCAAGCCAAAAGCAAGGGGCGTCACGAGGGCCTGAAGGCCGCGCGCGATCGTTTCTACAAAGGCGACATCGCGCGCGAGATGGCGAAGTTCTCGGAAGAGAACGGCGGTCTGTTCCGCTATGAAGACTTCGCCAACTACACCGCGAAGATCGAAGATCCGGTATCGATCGACTATCACGGCTATCAAATTTACAAGAACGCTTCGGCCTCGCAGGGGCCGGCGGAATTATTCGCGCTGCGAATTCTCGAAGGCTATGACCTGAAGGCGATGCGCCACAACAGCGCTGACTATATTCACACCAGCGCGGAAGCGATGAAGCTGGCGATGGCCGACCGTGAGAAATATCTCGGCGACACCGATTTCATCAAGATTCCGTTCGAAGGACTGCTGTCGAAGGAATACGCCGCGGACCGTCGCGCCATGATTGATAAGACTTCAGCGTCGCTCGCATTTCGGCCGGGCACTGCGGAAAAATTTGCCAGCGACAAAACCCCGCTCGATCGGCCGGTGAAGGTGACGATTGCCGGCGAAGCCGATCACGAGGGCGACACCAGTTACATCGCCGTGGTAGACAGCGCGCGCAACATGATCAGTTTCACTCCCAGTCTGCACAGCGCTTTCGGTACCGGCGTGGTGATGGGAAATCTCGGATTCATCTTCAACTGCCGCGGCGATTACTACACGTTGAATGACGGCGAGGCGAACGCCCTGGTTCCCGGCAAACGACCGCGGAGTACTCTGCAAGGCACGCTGGTCATGAAAGACGGCCAACCGCACATGGTGATGGGAACGCCGGGAGCCGACAACCAGGTGCTTCTGACGATGCAGACGTTGCTGAACATCATCGACTTTGGCATGAATGTGCAGCAGGCTATCGAGTCTCCGAAATGGCTGACTCGCGCCTTCCCGGCTTCACCTTTTCCACACACAATGTACCCGGGCGATTTGTCGGTTGAAGCGCGCGTACCTGAAGACGTGCGCAAACAGCTTCAGGCGCGGGGCCATAAGCTGCGCGTCACGGGTGCATGGTCGGACGGATCGTTGGCAGCAATCGTCGTCGATCCCAAAACCGGCGTATTGAACGTCGGCACCGACCCGCGAACAGAAGCGTACGCCTGGGCCTGGTGACGTACTAATTCCCGCCGCCGTAAAATGCAGCGCGAACATCGCGCGAGAATAAAGCGCGTCACGCTTGTCCAGATTCCAGCCGTTCCGCCGTCCTCCGTGGCGGTGGAACGGTGTTTGCTCACATCTCTGCCTCTACGAATGGCCACCCCGGACGGGAAGACCCTGAAATGCAAATCAACAAACACAATGGAGGCAAGATGAAGACACAGTTAGCTAGAGTTAGTGAAGTCGCCATTCTCTCTCTCCTGCTTATCGGAATTGGCGTGGCCGCGAGCACCAGCGCCGCGGCGCAGAGACGAAATCGTTGGGACAGCTATCCGAATTGGGGCGGTTCGTACCAGTTGCGCGAGACGGCACTTAACGCCGGATACAACGAAGGCCAGAAGCAGGGCCGCGATGATCGTTCGCACAATCGTTATCGCAATCCTTCGGAGTTCAGCGCCTACCAGAACGCCAATCATGATTACAGCTCGCGTCTAGGCGATCGCGATCTGTATCGCCGCTATTACCAGGCAGCGTTCGAGAACGGCTACAACACTGAGAATCCGAACAACTACAGCAATCGCAACGACCGCTATGGCCGTGACGATCGTAATCGCGATCGCAACGACCGCAATGATCGTTGGGGACGAGACTGGAACCGCTATGGCAACTGGGGCGGATCGTATGAGCTGCGCCAGACCGCTTTGAATGCCGGTTATAACGCCGGCGAAAAGGAAGGCCGTAGCGACGGCCGCCGCGGTCGTCACCGCAACTATTCGGACTTCAACGAATACCGCAACGGAACGACGGACTACAATTCGCGTTACGGCGATCGCGCGTTGTACCAGCGCTACTTCCGTCAGGGGTTTGAGAATGGTTACGAGGACGGGTATCGCGGGTACTAACTGTCAGAAGCCCGACCGTAAGGGAGGGCAACTTAGACAAGACGGTCTCATCGTTGCAATGAGCCTGGCGATTAGCCAGGCTCATTTCTTTTTGCGCTGCTACTGAACTCCGGCTAACGCTGCCTCTAACAAAATTATTTTCTTAATCCCTTTATAAAACGGTTCGATTTCGCAGTTCTCAGACAAACTGTGCGAGCCGTCACAGGGACCAGAGCCAGTTGAAATCGCCGAAATGCCGGCCAACAGGGCGATGTTGCCGTTGTTCGAGCCGGCGTTTGTGATCGGCGGATCGAAACCCATGACGCGATGCACGGCTTCGGACAGGCGGACGAGATACGATTCGCGGTGACCGGGGATTGCAGCGGCCGGTGATTTCGAGATGACATCGGTCTTCGCGGTCATGCCCGCTTTGGCGGCTTCTTCATCGAGGATGGTTTTTATCTTTGATTCAAGATCGGCGAGCACGTCGTTTGACGTCGAACGCAGGTCGACGGTGAACCATGCATCAGCCGCTTTCGCGTTGACAACTTCCGACCCGCCGAGCATCCCGATGTTCAGATTCGAGGAAGGGTTCGTCGGTACGGGCAATTGATAAATACGCTCGATCGCGCGGGCCAGCGGCAACGTCGCCGAGTAGGGCGGAGTGCGCGAACGCGTATGGCCGCCGGGGCCGATGAAATGATGGCGATACCAGTTGATGCCGATGCCGGCGTAGGTGAAGCCTTCGTAACCGCCGTCAAGCGCCACGTAATGATCGATCTTTCCTTTGTTCTCTTTGACGTAGTTGCTGACACCTTTGAAGGTTGTCTCTTCTTCAACGGTGAAGACGAAAACCAAATCGGCCTTTGTCTTGATCTTCGCCTCGTTAAGCGCGCGAATCGTGGCCAGTAGCGCTTCGACGTTACGCGTATCATCGCCGATACCCGGCGCGTAAACCTTTCCGTCGCGCACGGTGGCTTTGATTTGCAGGCCCGGCTGGAAAACGGTGTCCATATGCGCGTCGAAAACGATAACGGGACCGCCGCCCGTTCCTTTACGCACCGCTACCAGATTGCCGGCCGAATCGTAATGAACATCGGCGAGGTGATAGCCGCGCAAAAGGACCTCGATGAATTTCGCGCGCTCCTGTTCGTGTCCCGACGGGGCGTTGATTTCGGTAATAGCGATCCATTCACGCAAAATCTCCGCGTGATTGCGTTCGATGTAGTCGCTCGCGGTTTTCAAATCAGCACGGTTTGAAAGCGCCTGCACTTGATCGGTATATTCCGCGACAGTTTTGACCTGTGCCGGCGTGAAGCTGCACACGATTAGGATGAAAGTCAGCAGAGAAATTCGTCGTCGCATGTGTTTCCGTTTAAGAGTCTATATAATCCGAGCTTCGCGATTCTAAACATTTCTGGCGGTTTGTAAACGGCAGGTGTCGGTGCGGAGCGGCAGCGACCGGATCAGGAGTCAACCTTAATTTGAAAAGTGTCGAAACGATTTATTCCGTCAGGTACGTTTGATCCGGTCGCTACCGCTCCCGGTACTGACACAGCGCAACCGTGAATCCAAACGTTCGCAAACAATCAAAAGAACTCACGCCAGGCCCTCTCGGCATTTGGCTCGAGCGCGCCATCCTCGCGTTCCTTTTCCTTTTCGTCATCGCCGCGCCGAACTCAATCGCTGCTACTCAGACGGCATGGATGCTGGGAATGTTGTTCTGCGTCTTACGGTTCCTGGTTTGGCCGCGTCCCAAACTGTATCGCACGCCGATCGATTACCCGATCTTCGCGTTCTTCTTGCTTACCGGGTTGTCGTCGATCTTTTCGTACGAACCTGCCGTCTCCTTCGGCAAGATGCGCGCGGCCTCGCTGTTCCTGATCGTTTACTTTGTCGCCGAGAATATCTTCTCACCACGAATTCTCCGTCTGCTGGTGATCGTCCTGATCGCCGCGACGATGGTCAATGTGTTTTTTGTCTTCGGACAATTGGCGGTGGGCCGCGGCATCACTGTCTATGGCGTCAGCCCGCAGAGTCCTTTGCTCGACGCGCGCATGGTTTCCCGAACTCACAACCAGCCGGTTCCCATCGTCGATGGCGACACAATCGAAAAAGTTGACGGCCACTGGATTCGCAGCGTCGATCAGGTGCTAGATGCGGTGGAGCAGGCTGAAAAGAAAGAGCCCGTCGAGCTACAGATCTATCGAGTCGAGTGGATCGTGACGCTGAAAGTTCCGCGCGGTCATTTGCTGCCTGGCAATACGGCGGAAGAGCGTCTGGGAATTCAGCGCTGGTCGACCGGTCGCGACCGGCGCGCCACCGGTTTCTACGACCACTGGACCACATATGCCGAGAGTTTGCAGTTGATCGGATCGGTCGCGCTGGGTTTGTTCGTGGCGCTGCCCCGAAAGCGAAGCCGCCACGCCATCCTGCTCGGCGCGGCGATCGCCGGCCTCAGTGGCGCGCTGCTGCTGACAGTGACGCGCGCTTCCTGGCTTTCATTTCTGCTCTCCGGAATTCTAATCGCCGTGCTCGGCCTCAGCCGCCGCGCGTTGATTGTCATCGCCGCCTGCGCGATTCCCGTCGTGCTGGCCGGCTTGTTTGTGCTCCATCAAAAGCGGAACGTCGGGTTCTTCGATCAAAAGGATGATTCGATTGCCTGGCGGCAGAAGATTTGGCGCGAAGGATTTCATCTGCTCACCAGCAACCCGCGTCATCTCGCGGTCGGTGTCGGCATGGATTCAATCAAATCTCACTGGCGCGAATGGGATTTGTTCGAAGGCGGCAAGCTGCCGATGGGCCACATGCACTCGGACTACCTGGAGTTGGCGTTGGAGCGCGGAGTGCCCACGTTGATTGCGTGGCTGATACTGTTGGGCGCGTACGGGTGGACGCTGTGGAAGACACAGCGGCGAGTCCCGAAAGAGGATTGGATCGAAAGAGGAATCGTCCTGGGAGCGCTGGGCGGATTGCTCGGCTTCATGACCAGCGGCGTCGTGCATTACAACTGGGGCGACTCTGAAGTAGTGATGATCTTCTATCTGATTATGGGTTTGAGTTTGGTCGTGGAGAGGAGTGTCAGTACCGGGAGCGGTAGCGACCGGATCAAGGGGGCTCTAAGTTGATTGCGCCGCTCAGTCATTTGCCATTAAGGTCCGTCAAAACGGTAAAAACTCCAGATTGAAGGAGTCACTTGATCCCGTCGCTACCGCTTACTGACACGTTGGTAGTACGCGCAAACCTTCCTGACCGGACACTTCTCACACATCGGCCGGTTCGTCTTACATAACTCTTTGCCGTGTTGTCGCAAAAGAAGATGAGCGTCAATCAACCAACCGTAATCGTCTCCCAATTGATCCTCGATCGCTGCCTGCACTGAGCGATAAGCGGCCGAGTAATTCTTCTTCTCTTCACCGAACCCCAGACGCAAGAGCACGCGCAGGCCGTTTGATTCGAGGCCCAGCACCGGATAGCTGCGCGTGAAGAGCAGAATTTTCTCGGCGCTGGGTTCGCCGATGCTGGGAAATTTCTGTAAGGCCTTCTTTGCTTTCGGCAGCGGTAACTTCAAAGCCGCGCGCAGATCGCCATCGAATTCATTCATGGCGATGAGCGCCATCTCGCGCAGACGCGCGGCGCGCTTTTCCGGTTGCATGCCGCCCAGCGTGGCCACTTGCAGCAGCGCCTCATTTGGCGCAGCCAAAATTTCGTGTGGCCTGGTCCCGACCGAGTGGCGCAGCAAGTCGAACGCTTCGGCGCGACGTTCGTCGCTGACCAAATACGCGACGTTCTCCCACAGGATCAATTCAAACGGGTCAGTGGTGATTGGCGGCGCGGGTTGGCCGTAGAACCGCGCGAAGAGATTGACGACTTTCCGCAGGCTCGCAGGCGTTGGCATCGCGATGAAATCAAGCGACTTCGCGCGCGACTTCACTCATCAGCGCGACGAAGTTTCCTTCCGAGTCTTTGAAATCCGCGAGCCACAGATCGTAGGTCGGCATCGGCGCGACCAGGTGAGGTTTGATGATGAATTCGACGCCGCGGGCTTTGAAAGTTTCATAGACGCGCTCGATGTCATCCACCTTGTAGTAGATGATCGAAGCGGGATGATCGAGATCGGGACGGTCCGCGATGCCCAGCATTATGCGTATGCCGCCGCAGTCAAAGAAGGCCATGTTCGGCGGCGCCGTGAACAGAAACGTCATGCCGAGCGTGTCGCGATAGAAAGCGATCGCCCGGTCGAGGTCTTTGACGTTCACGAAAATCTGACCGATTTGATTTAAGGTCGGCCCAATCGGGATCGGTGCGGTCAAGATGATCTCTCCTTCGGTGTGGCGCAAGTTGATAACTTGCGTCTTCGCAGTTTGCCGAATTGCGCTAGGTCAGCGGCTTTCGTATAGCACGGGGAGTAACGTATTATCAACACTCTCGTTTACACGAATCAGATGAAAAACTTCGTTCGCGGCTCGCTAATTCTTATTACGCTGTGGCTCGTTTCTGGTTTCACCGAATGCTACAAGCCGGTGACTAAGAGCCAGTTGCCCGAGCACATCAAGACCGTAGCGGTGCCGGCCTTTCAGAACAATGCGCTGCGTTACAAAATCGAGCATCGGTTCACCCGCGCCGTGATGGACGAGTTGATTCATCGCGGCCACGGCCTCCGTGTGCAGAGCGACCGCGAAGGCGCGGATGCGGTAATCGACGGCGTGGTCAAGACCTTTGGATTTTCCGGCGTGCTGCTTGACGACAAGGGCCGCGCCCGAATCTTTGAAGTGACCATCACGGCCGCCGTCACGGTGCGCGATCAGCACGACAATCGTGTGCTTTACGACAATCAGAATTTTATCTTTCGCGGTGAGTTTGAATTCGCCAACGACCCGCGCAATTTCTTTAATGAAGAAGACCCGGCAGTGCTGCGCATCGCGCGCAGTTTCGCCGAATCGATCGTCTCGACGCTGATTAATGGATTTGGCGTGAAGAACGATAAGTAGATAATCGTGTCAGAAGCCCGACCGTAAGGGAGGGCCTCGCTGACAGCAAACACCTGGAAATTTAGCGTAGCCCTCCCTGACGGTCGGGCTTCTGACACTCATGCCCACGCGCACCCGCAACGACCTCGGACAATCGCTGAAGAAAGGAGAGATAGAACCTGTCTATCTTCTTTATGGCGAAGAGACTTATCTGCGCGACGCCGCGAAAGATCAAATTGTCGAAGCCGCTTTGACCGGTACGCTGCTGCGTGAATTCAACGATTCGGCATTTGATCTGCTCACCGATGACATCCGCGACGCGATCGCTGCCGCCGAGCAACTGCCGCTAATGTCCGGGCGGCGCGTCGTCGTCGTCAAGAATCTGAACAAGCTCGAAGGTCGCAGGAAATTCGACGAAGCAGACGACGATGTAAGTCTGGCCGCACAGGTGCTCATCGATTATCTGCAACGGCCGGTAGCGACCTCGGTCGTCATCTTCACCAGCGATGACATCGACAAACGCCGGAAGTACGCCAAGCTGCTGCTGGCCGGCGCGGCTTATGAATTCAAGCCACTGCAGCAGAAAGAACTGCCGTCGTGGATTCGTGATTACCTGCGGGGGCTCGACACTGAAATCGATTCGGCGGCGGTTGGCATCCTCACCAGTGCGCTCTCGAGCGATCTGGTAACTGTCAAGAATGAATTGGACAAGCTGGTGGCGGCGGCGCTCCCGTCGCGACGGATAACCGTCGATCTTGTCGAGCAACTCTCGCGCCGATCGCGCGAGCACATGAACTGGGATCTGACCGACAGCATCGTGTCGCGAAATCGCCGGCAGGCTCTGCGCGTGCTGCGTAATCTGCTCGATGACGGAGCGGAACCGGTCTTACTCACGGCCGTCATTGCCGGGACGTTTCGGCGAATGGGGCTGGCAAAAGAGTTGTCCATGCGCGGCGCCTCGTCAGGTGAAATCTTCAGCGAAGTCCGCGTGCCTCCTTTCAAACAGCGCGACTATCTGGCGATGCTGAATCGAATCGATCCCCACCAGTTGTCCGAAATGATTCAACGCATCGCGGAGACCGACCTGGCCATCAAGACTTCCAAAGCCACGCCGCGCATGCAGATGGAAATGCTGGTGTGCGAATTGATGATTTAGTCGGCTACCAGTAAACTACTTTCATCCCTCAAAAAATTGGCCCCTTAATTTTGGCTCGGCTGTAGTGTGGCCTTGTCAGAATCCCCTTCGCATCACACGTCGGAACTGAATCGTCCCTGGATTTGGCGGCCGCGCGAACGTTTTGATTATGAGTCTGGCCAAATCCGCCTCGACCATCGTTCTGATTTTACTGTGCGGTGTCACAGGATTTTCGCAGCTGACGCGCAACCGAGCGCCCAATAACGAACCGTCAACCCAGACGCCCGACAGGCGATCTACGACCTCCACCACGCGGCCCGCGCCGTCCTCGCCGATTACGAGCGCCCAACAAGTCCCCGGCGCGGCGCGGACCAGCTCAGCTGTTTCCAGCCTCAGTCTGGAACAGGCGATCTCGCTGGCCATCGATAACAACCTGGCGACTTTGTTGGCGAAGGAGCGCCAGAATGAAGCGCGTGGTTTCCAAAAGGAAACCCGGTCGGGCCTCTTGCCGAACATATCCGGAACTGCGTATCAGGCCAGTTTGACCGAGAACCTGGCCGCGCTCGGATTTACCGGCGCGAAATTTCCTGGCATCACTTCGACCTTCATCGGTCCATTCAAAAACTTTGACGCGCGGGCGCGCTTTCAGCAGACGATCTTCAATTTGAGCGTGCTGCGAAATTATCAGGCGGGACGCGCGAGTGTGCGCGCGGCGCAATTTGAAGAAGCAATCGCGCGCGAGCAGGTGGCGACGGCGGCCGCTCTCGCTTATCTCGAATCGCTGCGGGCTGATCGATCGGTCGCAGCGGCCGAAGCGAATCTCAATCTGGCGCAAACTCTTCTGCAGCTGGCGCAGGACCAGCGCGATGCGGGCGTCGCCACCGGAGTCGACGTCACGCGCGCCCAGACGCGCCTGGCCCAGGAACAAGTGCGCCTGTCGCGCGCGCAAACCGATGACGAAGAGGCGCGTCTGCAACTGGAGAGAATTGCCGGCCTGCCGTTGGGAAGTTCGTTTTCGTTGACTGACCCGCTGCGGTTCGCTACCGACGCTTTACCTGCGATCGAAACTGCGGTGGCTACGGCCGAGGACACGCGCGCTGAGATCCGCGCTGCGGAAGCTCAGCTCAACGTCAATCAACTCGAGGCGCGCGCGGTGCGGGCAGAGCAGTTGCCCTCACTCGAATTTCTCGGCGACTACGGCATTAGCGGCGTGACTCCGGCGAACTCGGCATTGCCCACGCGCCGTTACGCGATCCAGCTTGACGTGCCAATCTTCAATGGCGGATTAACGCGCGGCCGAATGCAAGTGGCCACCGCGCGCGAGCGTGAGGCGCAATTGCAATTGGACACCGTACGCGGCCAGGTTGCCGAAGATGTCAGGCTGGCGTATTCAGCGTTGCGCACGACTGCCGACACTGTGCGCGCTGCCGATCAAGCGGTGACGCTGGCCGAGCGCGAATTGCAGATGGCCCAGGATCGTTATCGTGCCGGTGTGGGCGACAGCATTGAATTGGTGACGGCCCAAACGACGCTGGCCAACGCGCGTCTGGATCAGGTCGCGGCGTTGGCGACTTACAACGGTGCGCGGTTGAATCTGGCGGCCGCGTTGGGACGCGCGCAAAACTTTAGATGGTGAGTGTCAGAAGCCCGCGCATAAGCAAGGGCCGCCTGACCAAGCACGCCAGGTTAGTTGATTAAGGGGCCCTCCCTGACGGTCGGGCTTCTGACACGGATGGCAGACGAATCAAACAATCAAACGAGCGACCTTCCGGAAGAGGCGGAAGAGCATCCGGCGGAACCGTCATCCGCAATCGTCGATGAATACGGCGAGCCGCTGGTTGATGAGCACGAACACGTTCGCCGGCGTCCTCTTTACCGGCGGCCCGTTTTCCTGATCGCGGCCGCGGTAATTCTCCTGCTGGCCATTATCTTCGGTGGCCGTTACTGGGCGTATGCGCGTTCGCACGAATCGACAGACGACGCATTCGTCGACGGACACATCGTTCAAGTCAGCCCGAAAGTTGCGGGTTACGTACTCAAGGTTTATGTCAGCGACAATCAGATCGTAAATGCCGGTGACTTGATTGCCGAAATCGATGCGCGAGATCTGCAAGCAAAAGTCGATCAAGCCAAGGCTGCGTTAACGGCCGGTCTGTCGCAGCAAAAGCAAGCGCAGACGCAAGTCACACTCACGCGCGCCACGGCCCGCGCGAATGTGCGTCAGGCAAGCGCCGGCGTGCAGCAAGCACGTTCAGGCGTGACGGGCGCGCGCGCCGGCGCCGCTTCCGAGCGCAGCCGCACGGCTCAATCATCTGCGGGCATCAACACCGCCGCAGCCAACATGCAGCAGGCCCGCGCACAACTTTCAGCCGCGCAGGCGGAAGCGACGCGCGCGAACGCGGACGTGCAGCGCTATCAAGCGCTGTTCGAGAAAGACGAAGTTTCGCGACAACGGCTCGATCAGGCCATCGCCACCGCACGCACCGCGAACGCACAGGTCGAGGTCGCGAACGAAAGAATCGCCGCCGCCGAAGCGCAAGTCAGCCAGGCGCGCGCGGCCACCTCTGCGCAAGCCGCCACCGCGCAGCGCGCCGAGTCGCAGGTCGGCGCGGCCCGCGCACAGGTGAACGAAGCTCTGGGCCGTCTCGAGCAGGCGAACACTGCGCCGCAGCAGGTGGCTGTCAGCGAAGCGCAGGCCGCGTCAGCCGGCGCGAACCTCGCACAGTTGGAGGCAGCGGTGGACGAAGCCGAACTACAACTTTCATACACGAAGATTTACGCGCCGGAAGCCGGCCGCGTCACGCGCAAGTCCGTCGAAGTCGGTGCGTTGATCCAGGTGGGCCAGCCGCTCATGGCGATCGTGCCGGGCGACGTTTGGGTCACTGCAAATTTCAAAGAGAGCCAGATTGGCAGCATTCGGCCCGGCGAACCGGTCGAGGTCACGGTCGATGCCTATCCCGGCAAAATTTTCAAGGCACACGTTGACAGCATTCAAGCAGGCACCGGTTCGCGTTTCAGTTTGATTCCGCCTGAGAACGCGACCGGAAGCTACGTGAAGGTGGTGCAACGGGTGCCGGTGAAGATCGTCTTCGAGCCGAATCAGATCGACTCGCAGCATCTGCTGGCGCCGGGAATGTCGGCGGTGCCGGAAGTTAGGATTAAGTAATTTGAAGTTCGGAATGTGAGATTTCGAATTTGAAATTGGAAGGTGAATATTTGAGATTTGATATTTGAGATTTGGGATTTGTCTGACTTGCCGCGGCGCAGCGAGGTCATTAGCGACTGCGGTAACCGGAAATCACAAATATCAAATCTCAAATTAGTTCTTGCGATCATGAGCAGTCGCTCACCGAAAACCTGGACTCCCGCTTTCAACCCGTGGCTAATCGCTGCCTCGGTAATGCTCGCGACCTTCATGGAGGTCCTCGACACATCGGTCGCGAACGTCGCGCTGCCGCACATCGCCGGCAACCTGTCGGCGACGCCCGAGGAAGCGACGTGGGTGCTGACGAGTTATCTCGTTTCAAATGCCATCATTCTGCCGGCCGCGAATTGGTTAGGCAGGTTCTTCGGGCGTAAGCGCTTTCTGATCGTCTGCATCATCCTTTTCACTTTGTCGTCGGCGGTCTGCGGCGCCGCGGCAAGTCTCGGCATGCTGATCGTCGCGCGGATTGCGCAAGGAGCCGGCGGTGGCGCGCTGCAACCAATCGCCCAGGCCGTGTTGATGGAAAGCTTCCCGGCCGAGAAACGCGGTTCGGCAATGGCCGTCTTTGGATTGGGCGTCGTGGTCGCGCCGATCATTGGCCCAACACTCGGCGGTTGGATCACGGACAACTACTCGTGGCGCTGGATTTTCTATATCAACATTCCCGTGGGCATCATGGCGATCGTGATGTGCAACATGTTCGTCCAGGATCCGCCGTACATTGGCGAGCAACGTCCCGGCCGCATCGATTATCTGGGGTTCGGATTGATGGCGCTGGCGCTGGGCACGATGCAGCTGGTGCTGGACAAAGGGCAGGAAGAAGAATGGTTCGCTTCGAACTTCATCACCTGGTTCGCCATTCTGTCTTTCATCGCGGCCGTCGCCTTTGTCGTGTGGGAACTGAGATCAAAAGAACCGATTGTCGATCTGCGAGTGCTGGCAAATCGCAATTTTGCGGTGGGGACATCGCTGATGATTGTCCTGGGCATCGTGCTCTACGGAACGATCGCAATGTTGCCCTTGTTCTTACAGACGCTGATGGGTTATCCGGCCGTCGAGAGCGGCATGGCGGTCAGTCCACGCGGATTCGGCGCGATTACTTCGATGCTGATCGTGGGCCGTTTGATTAATCGAGTGCGCGGGCGCTATCTGGTTATGTTCGGATTCAGCGTGCTTTCTTATTCGATCTATTTGTTCAGCAAGATCAATCTCGAAATTTCGATCAGCAGTATCGTCTGGCCCAACATCATCAGTGGTTTCGCGATGGGATTCATCTTTGTCCCTTTAACCACGATGGCGCTCGGCACGTTAAGCAACGAACAGATGGGCAATGCGTCCGGCGTTTTCAATCTCATGCGCAACACTGGTGGCAGCGTCGGCATCGCGTCCGTGACGACGATGCTGGCGCGGGGCGCGCAGGTCCACCAGGCGATGATGGTCGCGCATCTGACACCTTACGATCCCGCGTTCCAACAGCGCGTGGGCCAACTGGCAGCGCGAGGCGTGCCGGGCGTGGCGACCCAACAGGCATACGCTGGGATCTATGGCACCCTCGTGCGTCAGGCGACGCTGCTGTCGTATATTGATATTTTCCGGGTGCTGTCGTTCCTGTGTTTGTTATGTATTCCCGCTACGCTGTTGTTCGAGCGCGTAAAGCGGAAGCCGGGAGCCGTGGCCATGCATTAGCGTTATCTCCGCGCGATGCGATCTCAGTGATGAGGTCAGTACCGGGAGCGATAGCGACCGGGTCGCTTTTTCGGGACGCCATAACCCGGTCGCTATCGCTCCCGGTACTGACTCCATTGCTTACGATCATGAAAAAGTGTTTTTGGAATGGCAGGATGCGCCGGGGTCTCCTCGCGGTCATCGTGGTCTGCATCGTATGCGGGCCTGCATTACCGCAACGTAAACCCAAGACCCCTGCCAAGCCGACAAAGCCGCCCGCCGAACAACCTCAATCCGATCTGGCCAAACTGCGCGACCAGTACGTCAGTACGACCAAAGAGTACAAGGCGAGTCTGGAACGATTGCTGGCGCTATATCAAAACGCGTTGAAGAAAGCCGAGGAGAAGCGCGATCAGGCACAGAAGCTTTTTACCGAGGGCCTGATGTCGCAACGCGAAGTCGAAAAAACTGAAGGCGACGTTACTTCTGCGCGGCTCAAGGTGACCGAAACGCAAACTCAAATCGCGGGCGCCGACACGCAGATTGCGCAGGCGCTGGTCGAAGTCGAAGGCGAAAAGGAAATCGCCAGGCTTGGCCCAATGTCCCGCGGTTCGCTGATTCGCACGACGTCTTTCATCCGTTACAACGGCGCCGGGGCGTGGGCGCTCGCACAAGCGCCGAAGATCGAAACGTTTTTCCAGCAGACGTTCAAGCGGCCGCTGCCCATCGCAGTTTTTGGCCAGGGAGCTATTCACAATCAGTGGCGACTGGACCATCGGAACGCGATGGACATTTCGTTGAACCCCGACGGCGCCGAAGGCCAGGCGCTGATCAATTTCCTCCAGCAGAACGGCATTCCATTCTCGGCGTTTCGCACAGCGATTCCCGGCGTGGCGACGGGCCCGCATATTCACATCGGCCGGCCATCGCACCGTTACTAAGAAGCGCCTGACGCACGATCGACGTAACCACCAAGTCACCGAGACACTAAGCCTTCCCCAGATTTGAATTAAGGCTTTTGTGACTTCGTGTCTTTGTGGTTAATCAGCCTTCGCCTTGAATCTCCGCGCGCTTTCCTTATATTCTCGCGTCAGGTTATGCCTTCCAGACACAATCTTTTGGCGGTGATTCTCGGCGGTGGTGCCGGCAGCCGTCTGTTTCCATTGACGTCGCAACGCTCGAAGCCAGCCGTGCCGCTGGGCGGAAAGTATCGTCTGGTCGACGTGCCGATCTCGAATTGCATTAACTCGGATGTGATTCGCATGTTCGTGTTGACGCAATTCAATTCCGCTTCGCTCAACCGCCACATTGCGACGACGTATCGCTTCTCGCCGTTCGCCGACGGCTTTGTCGAGATCCTGGCCGCCGAACAAACCCCGGAACGGCCGGATTGGTTTCAGGGGACTGCTGATGCTGTGCGCCAGGTCCTGCCGCACATTCGCGACTGGCGCATCGACACGCTGCTGATCCTCTCGGGCGATCATCTCTATCGGATGGATTATCGAAAGTTTCTCACGCGGCATTTCGAGACTGACGCTGACATTACTGTGTCAGTCATTCCGATTCCGCCGGATTCGGCGAGCGAGTTCGGCCTGGTGAAGATCGACGACGCGGGCCGCATCGTTGAGTTTCGTGAAAAGCCAAAGGGCGATGCGCTGGAGGCGATGCGCGTCGACATGACCTCGCTGGGTTTGTCGGCGGATGACGCGAGCAAACGCCCGTACCTCGCGTCGATGGGCATTTATGTTTTCAAATATGATCGGTTGGAAGAGGTCTTGGCCGAGGATACGTCGCATCTCGACTTTGGCAAGGAAGTCATTCCAGCCAGCATCAACAAATACAATGTGCAGGCCTATCTCTTCAACGACTATTGGGAAGACATCGGAACGATCGCGGCGTTCTACAAAGCTAATCTCGACATGACGTCGGCGATTCCGCCGTTCAATCTGTTCGATGCAGAAGCGCCGCTGTTTACTCGCGCGCGCTACTTGCCGCCCTCCAAGATCGATAATTGCGAGATTCGCGAAACGATCATCAGTGACGGCTGCATTATCAACGGCGCGAAGATCAATCGCTCGGTAATTGGATTGCGCAGCCGGATCGCGGACGGGTCGAGAATCGACGCCGCCTACATGATGGGCGCTGATTATTATCAAACGCTGGAAGACATGGTCGCCGATCGCGAAGCCAATCGGCCGCGTCTCGGCGTTGGCGAGAACACCGTCATTCGGCGCGCGCTCATCGATAAAAATGCCCGCATCGGCAAGGACGTTCGCTTGTTGAATGAAGCTGGAGTTGAGACGGCCGATGGACCGAACGGTACCTACTACATTCGTGATCGCATCATCATCGTGCCCAAGAATGCGTTGATTGCGGACGGGACCGTCGTGTGATTTCGGAAGTCCGACTGTGGAAGACTTGTTAACGATTACAAGTTAGCCGCGGATGGAGGCGGATCGAAAACTTGTTTCTCGGTCCGCTTAAATCCGCGGCTAAATGTTTTTGCTCCGGGCCCTCCCTCACGGTCGGGCTTCTGACACTCCAAACTTAGTGCCACTGCGTACTGGCGTAATCCTTCTTTAGGATTGGCGGTTTTGCCGGTTGGGTTTGCGTGGCGCCCTGCGCGGTTTGATTCGCGCCTGGCTGGAACACATAACTGTCGCGCGTCCGCACCACCAACTCCGGCCGGTTAACACGCACCCGGATGTTGCGGCGTTCGCCGGACTGCGGCACGTTCTTCGGATAGTAACCAAGGCTGTATTGACGGCGCAGCTCTTCGGCTACCGATTGAAAGGCCGCCGACAAGTTCGTCTGTTCCGAATCGTAAAGCCGCGCTCCACTCACGCGCGCGAGGTCGTGCAGATACTGATCGCCGATCTCATATTCGGTGCGGCTGGTTCCCGAGCCGCCGCCACCTGGCCAACCGCCGCCGTTGCGTCCGCCGCCGCCACTGCCGGGGTACACGCCGCCGTTCAGAATTGCGCCGAGTACATCGAAGATGCTGCCGCCGCTGCGGTTATTATTCGGATTGTTTCGACCGTTGCCATTCGGATTGTTGCCACCGTTCGGGTAGTTGCCACCGTTCGGATTATTTCCACCGTTCGGATAGTTGCCAGTGTTTGGATAGTTACCACCGCTCGGATTATTTCCGCCGTTCGGATAGTTTCGGCCATTTGGATTGTTGCCGCCGTTCGGATAATTCCGGCCCCGTCGCGAGCCACCACCGCCGGGCCAACCACCGCCGCCGCCGGGGAACCAAATGCCCATGTCTGCCGAAGTGTCGTACTCGATGGGATAGATCAATGTGTCGTTCTCTTCTGCATCTCGCAGTGTCGTCTGGTAATCGGCGTGCTTGCTGGTCGTGTCTACTCCGTCGGTAAAGAGCACCATCGCTTTGCGGCCGTCGATGTGGCTGAAGACATTGTTGATGACCTGATCGACGGCATCGTACAGCCTTGTGCCTGAACCGATTCTCGTATCAAGGATCCAACTGCGAAGCATCGCTCGATCGTTGGTCGGTCTTCGATCCGCGCCCTTAATCTTGTCGTCAAACGAAACGACGATGACCTTGTCGTCCTGTCGAAGTTGATTCACAAACGCGATCGCCGCGTCCTGAATCTCTTCAATCTTGTATCTCGTCGAAGCGCTCGTATCGATCACCAGCGCGACCGTGAACGGTTTTTCGGTCGAGGCAAAGTACGCGACCTTTTGTTCGACGTCATTCTCCCAAACGCGAAAATTGTCCTTCGTCAGGTCCGGGATGTACTTGCCATCGCGGTCCATCACGGCGACCGGAATGCTGACGAGGGTGGTATCGACTTTCACCACGTCACCTTCGCCCACTTCTTCCGGGCCGGCATCTTTCTGGGGCGTGGCCGGTTTCTGCTCGTTGGGGTCGCGATTGGCGCCGCGCAAAACCGGGGGCGCCGGCGGCCGGCCTACCTTTGACTTGGCGTCGGTCGGCTGCGACGAAGTTTGGGATGGGCCCTGCTGGTCCTGTTCGGAAGGTGGATTCGGGTTGACCCGTCTTGGCCGGGACTGTGAATTCGCCGCCGGCACTAACAACAACGTGATCGCGAACGCTAAGGCGAGGGCAGTGAACTTCTTCATGATTAACTCCTCAGGAGAGACCGATTACCGCTTCCGTGCGAAGAATGAAAACTTCATTGACGGGGTTTAGATGCGTTTCATCCGGATCGAGGTTGTTATGCGACCGAGATTAGGTCGCAAACATCCTGAATTGATTAGAGGAGAGACTTAATGGGGAGAGAAAGCTAGCGACGAAGAGAGATTAGCACCGGCGGAGGGTGGCGGCAAGCCTGTCAGAAGCCTCCTGGTCACCTCAAGGTCGGGAAGGGGGCTTGCCCCCGCTTACAAGATGAGCAATCTCTTGCTAATTGAACTGCGGCCTACCTACCGACTTCAGGTTCTAACCAATCTGCGGGGGCAAGCCACCCTTCCTGACCTTGAGATTGCAAGCCACCGACTTCTTATTGTCCGCTGCTCAGATTAATCGCGTTCCAAATGAACGGAAAGGTCCCCCATGTTTGCCCGCGATGTTGCGGTCGAAACGCGAAAAGGACGATGCGGCCTTTGCCCATTGCGACTTCTGCCAGGGCGATCTTGTCTTTAATCCTGTCTTCACCCCGCAGCCAGCCTGAACGCAACACGTCGTCCTTTCCATAGCGGGCCACGACTTGCACCTTGTTGTCCGTGGTTTCGAACGCGGAGCTGTTGATGAAGTACGCGTCCATATCTTTCGACATCGCGCGCGCCAAAGGGTTGGCCGTATCGACGTTAATTCGCAGAATCGATCCGGGACAATAAAAGTCCGACGAGCGCACCCCGGCCAGCACATTTCGCAGCGGCAACTTCATCTGTTTGATGACTGCGGCGCACGAACCGTCGAAGCAGATCAAGGTACCGCCGCCTTCCACGAACTTCGCCAGGTTTGCATAGCCCTTGTCGCTGATGCCCCGCGCAGTCTCGCCTTGGGTAGGCGCATCGCTGTCGGGATTCGCGCGCGTTTGTTCGGACGGCAGGACGATCGCATCAAAGTTCGCGCTCGGATCCGTGTCGTTGAGCACCGTCTCATTTGCCGATTTGTAGGGCACATTGAACGCGTCGAAGACATAGCGAGTCCATCCCTCGTCCATATTGCCGCTACGCGAATTTTGATAGACCGCGATGCGAATGCCGGGCTTGACGGGATTAACAATCGGCGACTTGTCGCTGGTCCATAAAGGCAAAGCGAGATCTTTCCGCACATCGTTTTCAGATTTGATCAGCGTCAATTTTCTTTCGTTCGGTGGCTCGGTAAGGTTGGTCAGCAACTGCGTGTTGACGCCCATCGACATGGGCAGCGTCCAACCTGCGACATCATAGGGCCGCTCAGCCTCGCCGTTGGCCGTCGTGCGATCGGGATAGACCTGCGGTTCGAATAGCGCCAGCACATTCTGGCGATACGGCTGATTCAAGAACACAACATAACTACCGGCAGGGATTTCCGGCGGGCCGCCGGCGATCGCACCCACATAGGTGATCTCACGCTTTCCATTCGGCAACTTCGCCAGGTACTGCGCGACCGCGCTTCCGTGCAACTCTTTGTCGAGCCGGTACACTTCGACGCCCTGCTCGACCAGCGTTCCAATCATCTTCGCGACGTTTTCATCCCGTCCCTGTCCCGCGGAAATTAAATATCCCAGCGAATCGGCACTGGTCAGTTGCGCTAAGCCGGCCTTTCCCAGCTCATAAAAATTGCGCAGGTAATCGGCGCGGTAATTCGCGGCGAGTGAAAGCACGGAATGACACGCGATCAATTCCATCCCCATAATGTCGCTCGGACGCCACGTGCCGCCGGCCCAGGGATTCGGAAAATTCGTACTGACTTCCATCGCGCTATTCATCCCGCGCGTGCTCGAGCGGGCCAGTTGTTCGCGGGTGACGTTGCTCGGTGTCATCAGCCGGGCGCTGGCGGCCTCAGTTAGGATGCCGATCGAATTGTGAAAGTACGGCGCAGTGCGAAAGCCGCCGTGCCACCACGTGTCGTAAAGCGCGTTTGTCAGAATGCCCCGGTACCCGGCGGCGGTTACGTCAGCCGCCATCTTGTGACCGATCAAGCCGACTTGTCTGAGCAGCAGCGCATTGATGTGCGGGTTGGGCGGATCGTAAAACGGCGGGACGAAGAAGCGCGAACCATTCGAGCCCTGCTGATGGATGTCGTAGACAATTTGCGGAAACCATTCCTTCCAAAACAGTCGCGTGATGTTCTTTGTCTCTTTGAGATCCAGCATGAACCAATCGCGGTTGTCGTCGTGGCCGGCGTAGTAATGATAAAGCTCCGGCGGACTGCTGCCCTCGGCGTTGGTGCCGAAAGTCTTCCGGTAATGGTTGGCGACAATGTCCACGCCGTCAGGGTTCGGCGAAGGAATCAAAATGAGAATCGTGTTCTGCAGGATCGCAAGTGTGTCCGGCCGGTTATCGCTGGCCAGTTCATAGGCGAGCCGCGTAGACATTTGCGAAGCGACAATTTCAGTCGAGTGAATCGAGCACGAAATCGCCACCACAGTTTTGCCGTCGCGAACCAGTTCATCGCGCTCGGCATCGCTCACGACCTTGCGGGGGTCGGCCAGCTTCGCCTGAATTGCTTTGTACTTATCGAGATTGCGTATATTCTCGGGCGCGCTGATGATCGCCGCGATCATCTGACGCCCCAATGTTGAGGTGCCGATGTTGGTAACCTGGACGCGGTCGCTGGCTTTGTCGAGACGCGCGAAGTAATCGGTAATCTGTTTCCAGTCGATGATCGTGCGGTCCTGGCCGGGATCGAATCCGAAAACTGATTTGGGCGAAGGGATCGAGTTGGCGGGAGTCGTGGCGGCAGTTCGGCGTTGAGCGTGAACAGCGCCAGTGAAAACCGCTGATGCAACGAATATGATTGTCAGCGCGACAGTCGCATTGACTGTCCGTCTGTTAACAAGGCGACGATGCATTCGGATGTTACCTCTCAAGAGTTAGGTGGGCAGACCCAGTCTCAAACCAGCGCGGCGAAGTCTAGCACAAGACGCGGCCCGCATATCATCGGAGTGTGGCTCTTTGCCTGGTCGTGGTTTATCGCCGCGCTCCTGCTGTTACTGTTCGCGCCGCAGGCTATTTTGATCGGGAGTCTGCTACAGCGGCAAGCCTGGATTTACTGGTGGGCCAATTGGGGTGCGCGGACCTGGTTGAAGTTGTCCGGGGTGAAAGTCAACGTCACGGGCCGAGAGCATCTGCACGAGGACCAGCCTTACGTTTTCGTGTCGAACCACAATTCGTATCTCGACGCGGCGCCGCTGTTTGCTTTCACCGGGCGTCGCATGGGCGCGATTGCCAAGAAAGAGTTGCTGAAAGCGCCGATACTCGGCTACTCGATGGGCTTTGTGAACGTCATGGCGATCGATCGATCGAATCGTGACCGGGCCGTGGAAACGATCAAGACTGCGACCGACCGGTTGCGTTCCGGCGTGTCCATAATGGTTTGCCCGGAAGGCACTCGGGCCCAACCGGGCGAGATGCTGCCGTTCAAAAAGGGCGCGTTTCACATGGCCGTGCAAGCCGGCGTGCCAATCGTGCCGATCGCCTTGAAGAATTCAGACGTCTTGATGGGCAAGGGAACCGGCGAGGCCTGGCCAGGCACAATCGAAATGGTGATGATGCCGCCGGTCGATACGTCCTGGGTCAAGACCGATGAAGATCTCGATGCGCTGGTGAAACAGGTTCAAAACGCAATCATGCGCGAACGAGGGATTACGAAACTCTCGGTGCGCGCCCCAAAGACTAGGGGCTGACAAAGTCGTAAGTAAGTATCCCCTTAACCTTTACCGGCACGCCGTCAACAATCAACGGTTTGAATTTCGCCCGCTGTGCGGCTTTGACGGCCGCATCCCGCAACTCCTCGGGCCCAAAGACTGCCGTGGCTGAAACTACCTTTCCGGTTTCATCGACCAGCACCTGCACCTGGACAGTTCCGGCAGCGCGGGTCTTGCGCGCCGCTTCAGGATAGACAGCCTTCGGCAAATCGATCGCCTTGGCATTCATGAAGCCGCCTTCGGCGGGAGCTTTCTCTTCAGTGGACGTGTCGCTGGTAGCTGGCGGTTGAGTCGCCGGCGAAGTCGATGGTTTGTCTGATTTTGTTGGCGGCGGCGTCTGCGGCGACGGCTCCGGGGTCGGCTTCGCGGCCGAGTCAGGCGCTTCGCCGACTTCGGTGATCGTGACGCGGCCGCGGCCCACGATAAAGTCGGTGTACTTCACGCGCATGCGAACGCGAAAGTCCGTACCATTATCGAAGACGAGATCGTCGTCGGCATAGACGTAGGTGGGAAACCAGTACTTGCCGTCGATCTGTTCACGATAAGTCTCGACCACGGGGAATTTATTCTGCTTCGTTTCCGGGCCGGCTTTGCCTTTCGCCTTGACGATTTGCAGATCGTGATCGTCGACCCAAATCCGTCCGACGAAGACTCGCTCCTTCGATTTCGGACTGGGCATGACCTTTGGCGACACGTCGAACACATAAAGATCGAGCTCGTCGATCCTTTCCTTTCCGGCGTACTTAAAATTATAAAGCGCCGCCTTATCGCCTTCGAGCGCAAAGGGATTTACGCCGCCGAGATCTTCAAGATCCTCGTTGGTCAGTGTTGCCCCCTGAATGCTAGGCATCGGAAAATAATTGATCTTCTCGTAACGATTACCCTTGTTGTCGAAGGTAAAGTCCGAAACGCGATGGTATTCACCGATGACCTGCCCGCCCATGCCGATTTCCTGAATCAGCGCATCGCGCTTGAACGCGTATTCGTTTAGCGCTTTGCGAAACTGACTTTCCTTGGCCGTGAATTTGCGGATGATTTCATCGATTTGCGCCTGACTGAGACTGGCCGAGCCGGACATCGTCGGACCCTTGGCATCGGCGGTCGTCTGTTGCGCCAGCGCCACCTGCGTGAGGCCGAAGACGAGGCCCGCACCAAGCGCAAATTTCATAAAATTGTTAGCAATAAACTTCATCATCGAGTTCCTTCCGCGAGGCCAGAGGCTTTCTGAATAGACCGATTATATCAGCAGAAATTGGCTTAACAAGATTGTCAGATGAGCAAAAGCATGCCGCCTGTTGCCAGCAAAATTCATCGTCTCACAGACTCGCGCTGGCTGCTGGTTTCGCGTAAGATGTATGGTTTGCGGTTACTCACAGATTTGCATCTGTGTAGTGTCGGAAGCGCTAAAGTGACGAGCCCTTGCTTACGCGCGGGCTTCTGACACGATCGCCGAGAATCAGCAATGACCCAGGAAGCTATCGAAGTACGGGGCGCTCGCGTCAACAACCTCAAGAATATTTCGTTCTCAATCCCGATTAATCAATTAACCGTGGTGACGGGCGTCAGCGGTTCCGGCAAGTCTTCACTGGCGTTTGATACGGTTTACGCCGAGGGTCAGCGCCGCTACGTCGAGTCGCTGTCGGCTTACGCGCGCCAGTTCCTCGAGCGCATGGACAAGCCCGATGTCGATGAAATCCGCGGCATCGCGCCGGCCATCGCCATTCGCCAAAAAAATTCGACGCGGAATCCGCGCTCGACTGTTTCCACGCAAACCGAGGTTTACGATTACCTGCGCCTGCTGTATGCGCGCACCGGCACTACGATCTGCCGCGTCTGTGGGCGCGAAGTTCATCGCGACTCGCCCGAGTCGGCCGCCGATGAAGTCCTGAATGAGCTGGCGGAAGGGACCCGATTCTATGTCGTATTTCCGGCCCGGGCCGGATTGAATGAATCGCCGGCCAACGGCTCATCGGAAAAGACCCGCAGAAACGGCAACGCGGAGACGGGGCGAGGTAATAAGTCTCCGCGCCGGCGCGTCTCGGCGTCGCCGCGTCAAACCATCACCGCGCACCTGATGAGCCTGATGCAACGCGGCTTCACGCGTCTGCTGTTCGACGGAAAGCAAATCGATCTGACGTCGCCGGATGATTACGAACGCGACGATTTTGAAAACGTCTATGTCCTGGTCGATCGATTGGTCTCGCGCGCAGATGTGCGGCAACGGCTGGTTGATTCTTTGGAGACGTGTTTCCGCGAAGGCCATGGGCAGGCCGTGATCGAGGTGAGTCTTCCAGCGGGAGAGGGCGAGGATCAGCCACGAATCCTCCGCTTCTCCGAAGGCTTCGAATGCAAATACGACGGCACGGTTTACGCGACGCCCGAGCCGCGACTCTTCAGCTTCAACAATCCATTCGGCGCCTGCCCGACGTGCCAGGGTTTCGGCAACACGATTGGGCTCGATCTCGATCTGGTGATTCCAAATCCCGGACTGAGTCTGAGTGAAGGCGCCATCGAACCATGGACCAAGCCGCAATACGATTGGGCGCAGGCCGAATTGAAGAAATTCTGTAAATCCGAACGCATCCCGATGAACGTCGCGTTCAATCAACTGACCCGACCGCAACAGCGCGCGGTCATCAACGGCAAGAACGGTTGGGGCGGTGTGCGCGGCTTCTTTGATTGGCTCGACACGAAAAAATACAAGCTGCACGTGCGAGTATTTCTGTCGAAGTATCGCGGCTACACGCGTTGTCCGGATTGCGACGGCAGCCGTCTGCGGCAGGAGGCGCGCGACGTGCGCGTGGGCGGCCGTACCCTGCCCGAAGTTTCGGCTCTTTCGATCAAGGACGCCGCGGCGTTTTTCGAGGCGCTCGAATTATTGCCTGAACAAGCGGCCATCGCCGACCGCGTGCTCTTTGAAATTCGCCGGCGGCTGAAATTTCTGGTCGAAGTTGGTTTGGATTACCTGACGCTCGATCGTCTGGCGTCGACGCTGTCAGGCGGTGAGGCACAGCGAATTCAGTTGGCGACCAATCTCGGATCGTCTCTGGTCGGCGCGCTGTATGTGCTGGACGAACCATCGATCGGTTTGCATCCGCGCGACAACGATCGGCTGATTCGTCTGCTGCAAAACCTTCGCGATATCGGCAACACGGTGTTGGTCGTCGAGCACGACGCCGAGATGATGCGTTCCGCCGATCACATTCTCGATATCGGCCCATCGGCGGGTGAGCTGGGTGGCCGTTTGATTTATGAAGGCGACTTTTCAGGTTTGTATAGCGCCTCGCAATCGCTCACGGGCCGCTACCTGCGCGGCGAAGCGGAAATCAAAGAGCCCAAGCATCGCCGGTCGCTCCACTTAAAGCAATTGAAGGTTCGCGGCGCGAGCGAACACAATCTTAAAGCGATTAACGTTGACGTTCCGCTTAACATGCTCGTCTGCGTGACCGGCGTGAGCGGCTCGGGCAAGTCGACTTTGATTCACGATTGCATTTACGCGGGATTGAAGAAGGAATCGGGCGAATGGCAAGGTCATGTCGGCGCGTTTCAAAAGATCGAGGGGACGCAACACGTCGATGAAGTGATTCTCGTCGATCAATCGCCGATTGGCCGTACGCCGCGTTCGAATCCGGTGACTTACATCAAGGTTTACGACGCCATCCGCGAAGCGTTTGCGAATACTCGCGAGGCGAAGGCGCATGGCCTCGATCCATCGCACTTTTCATTCAATGTTCCCGGCGGCCGCTGCGAAGTGTGTCAGGGCGACGGGACGGTCACGGTCGAGATGCAGTTCCTCGCCGACGTCGAACTGGTCTGCGAAGAATGCAAAGGCACGCGTTTCAAGCAGCAGATTCTCGATGTCCGCTACCGCGGAAAAAATATTCACGACGTGCTGAACATGACCGTGCGCGAAGCGATCACGTTCTTTCGCGAGGTCAACAAGATTACGAACCGGCTGCGACTGCTTGATGACGTTGGCCTGGGATATTTGCGTCTGGGCCAATCGGCCACGACTTTGTCGGGCGGCGAAGCCCAGCGGGTGAAGCTGGCCGCGCATTTGTCGAAGCGGGCGGGCGCGAAGACGCTGTACATTTTTGACGAACCGACGACGGGTCTGCACTTCGACGATATCAACAAGTTGCTGGCGGCATTTCGTGCGTTAATCGACGCGGGCGGATCTCTGTTGGTTATCGAACATAATCTCGATGTTATTAAGACGGCGGATTACGTGATCGACCTTGGTCCCGAGGGCGGCGAAGCCGGCGGTCACGTGGTTGCGACGGGCACGCCGGAAGAGATAATGCAATCGAAGCAGTCTTACACCGGGAAATACCTGCGCGAATATCTGGCGCGGGCGAATGGCGGGATGAGACTGGCCTCATGAGACATCAACCACCAAGTCACAAAGACACCAAGCCATGAAGACGAATTCATTGTCACGGCTTGGTGACTTGGGGTCTTCGTGGTGAATCGAAAAATCTATGACACTCAAAGACAAAATTGTCTCCGATATGACGGCTGCGATGAAGGCGAAGGATGCCGCGCGCACCTCGACGCTGCGGATGGTCAAGGCCGCGATCATGCATCGCGAAAAAGAGGGCGGCGGCGAACTCACCGACGAAGACGTGACCAAGCTGCTCCGTTCACAAGTGAAGCAGCGGCGCGACTCGGTTGAGCAGTATCAGAAGGCCGGACGACAAGAGCTGGTCGACAAGGAAACCGCAGAGATCGCCGTCATCGAAGCATACCTTCCACAGGCCGCGTCCGAAGCTGAGATTGAGCAAGCAGTCAGCGCCGCGGTTGCCGAAACCGGTGCGACCTCGATGAAAGACATGGGCGCGGTCATGAAAGCTGCGATGGCTAAACTTGCCGGTAAAAATGCGGACGGCAAACTGGTCAGCGAGACAGTCAAAAAGAAACTCGCGGGATAAGTAGCACAGACTTCAGTCTGTGATGGGTTCTGCACCCCGTCCAGTTAGCGCAATCACAGACTAAAGTCTGTGCCACCATGAATCCGTTCACAAACTGGTTCGATCAGGAATTCAAGCGGCTGGAGGTCGATTGGCGCGCACTAATCGAGCAACTCGACCCGTCCACTCTTTATTCAGAAACGCAACAGCAGTTATCGCCTGCGGCCGAACAAATTCTGCGCAGCGCACGTATTGTCGAACAGGTCTCGGGGGGGATCACGGCAAATCTTTGGGATGATCCGTTCGAATGGACGCTGCCTGAGACCTTAAGAACGAAAGATAAGTTGATTGCGTACGTTGACGAGGTCCGCGACGCGCGCGCGCGAGCGTTTGGGTTAATTAAAGCTGACGCCGATCTACTGAAAATTGTGATGTCGCCGAGCGGACCGACGCAGCTCATGTCTCTGTTACTCGACGCGCTGGTCCGGGCTGCGTATCATCAGTTGCAGGCGACTGGATTATTTAAAGAACCAGGCGCGAGTTTAGCTTCTTCTCATACGGACAATCTTCGTTCATAATTCGCTTCGATCCTAAGCCCTGAGGCTTCTCGTATGCATTGCCCAAGATGCGGCCAACAACAAGCAACTGACTCGATGCGCTTTTGCTCGCGCTGCGGGTTGCCCATGGAAGGCACCCTGCACGTGCTGGCCCACGGTGGCATGTTGCCCGTGATGGCACCGGAGGGCGAGAAGGAACGATCGCCGCGAGCCAAAGGCGTGATGCAGGGTTCCATTCTGTTTTTGCTTGGAATAATCATCGTGCCAATCCTGGCGATTATGGCGAGCTTCGCTCCCCAACGGTTGGACAATGTGTTTGGTTTCTTTGCCGCCGTCTCGGCGATTATTTGTTTTGTCGGTGGCCCGCTGCGCATGCTCTTCGCGGCAATCTTCGAACAGGGCGCACCCAAATATCCGCAGTTCAGCCAGACGAGTTTTCCGCCGCCGCCAATTCAACCCGCGCGTGTCTCGGCTTTGCCGCCTGCGGCAGTAAATCCGGCCAGCCAGTGGCGTCGTCCCGACACAGCCGAAATCCAGCCGCCGGGCAGCGTCACTGACAGCACGACCAGGTTGCTCGATCGTGAAGCCAAGCACGATTGAGTTCGCGGCCTACTCAAACCAATAAATGTCTCAGAGCCTTGATTCGCGCGCGCAGCCGTTAGCGGATCGATTGCGCGATCGCATCCAGCAAGCAGGCCCAATCACGTTTCATGACTGGATGCAGGCGGCGCTGTACGATGAGCACGATGGTTACTATCGGCGGGCGGATCGCGTGCGACAGGGGCGAACGGGAGACTATCGCACGGCGCCTGAGACGAGTCCGCTCTTCGGCGCAACCTTCGCAAACTATTTCGCGAAGTGCTATCTCGATCTCGGCAGGCCCGCGAGTTGGACCATCTTCGAAATCGGCGCGGGACGCGGCGACTTTGCCCAAGCTGTCCTTACTACGCTGCGAACGGCTTTCCCCGACGTCTTCCAGGCTACTCGATTCTTGATTGATGAAATTGGCGACGAGGCACGACAAGCTGTCGCACAAAAGGTGAGTGGATTCTCGGATCGAGTTGAGTTTCGATCTCTCGGCCAGGTGCCCTCACCGTTTGTCGGGATCATTTTTTCAAACGAATTGGTCGATGCGTTTCCCGTTCATCGTGTAATTGGTGGGTCAGACGGATTGAGAGAAATGTACGTTGACCTTAATCAGGCGGGCGACTTCGTTTGGACGCGCGGCGAGCTCGATCCCGGCGTCGCCGGCTTTTGTGAGCAAATCGATCTGAAACTCGCCGCAGGACAGGTTTATGAAGTGAATCTCGCGGCCGAAGCATTTGTCGCCCGGGCCGCGTCGCTCATCGATCAAGGTTTGTTGGTGACAGTCGACTACGGGGCCCAGCGCGCGGACTTGCTCAACGCGCCGCACCGCAACGCGGGGACACTCCGGGCCTTTCATCGACACCGTTTGATCGACGACGTGCTCTCACATCCGGGAGAGCAGGATCTCACCACTACAGTTGATTGGACACAGATGGCCGAAGCAGGTGAGCGCCACGGCCTCGAAGTGTTGCGTCTGCAGCGGCTGGATCAATTTCTGCTCAACGAAGATTTGCTGGGTCAACTCATGAACGTGAGCGAACCAGCCGTGGACGCCGCTGAAGTCGTGCGGCTGAGGGCCGGCGCCCGCGAGTTAATCATGCCGGACGCGATGGCCGCTTACTTCCGGGTTATGGTCCAACGAAAGACCTCATAGCCGCGGCTCCGGAAAAAGCGTGCAATCATCAGCCGCCGGGGATATCATCCGCAACAACTACGAGCCATGCCTATCCCCCGTCGCGCAACTCTAGTCTCAATTCTTTTCATCCTGATATTGCCGTTCGCGGCGGCCCAGGTCGCCGGCCAGGACAATCAAACAGCCAGCCTGTCCGGTCGGGTCGTCGATGCGCGCAGCGGCGAGGCGCTCGCCAAAGTGAAAGTCATCGTCAGCGGGACCGACAAGGAAACAACCACTGACGAGACGGGCAAGTTCACCCTCGACAATCTTAAACCCGGCAAAATCGATCTCTACATCACGACCGTGACGTTTGGTTTGGTGAAGAAGAGCATAGTCCTGCACGCGGGCGATAACTCAGATCTGCAAATTGCTTTGAATGAAGATGCCGCGGCGCTTACCGAGAATGTCACCGTCACCACTGAGCCATTCGAGAGCACCGACAGCAGCGCGATTAATCAACAGCTCTTGAACAAACGCGAGCTGCAACAACTCTCCAGCGTGCTGCTCAGCGATCCGATTCGCGCGGCCCAGGCGCTGCCGGGTGTGACTGCGAACGATGACTATCGCGCCGAATTCTCAGTGCGGGGCGCCGGCTTTGATCGCGTGGGCCTGTACGTCGACGGCGTGCTGACCGAAAACTTCCTGCACACGGTGGCTGGTGGATATCCCGACACCGGTTCGGTTTCGGTCATCAATGCGGACACGGTTGATACGGTCGGCTTAACGAGTGGCGGCTTTCCTGCGAACTATGGTTATCGCAGCGCGGCGATGCTCGACATTCAAACGCGGAACGGAAATCGCTTGAAGCCCACCGGACGAATCCAGGCCGCCCTCACCGGCTTAGCCGGAGTGGTCGATGGTCCATTCGCCGACAAACGCGGATCGTTTCTGGTGGCGGCGCGCAAGAGTTTCACCGCCTATCTCATTAAGCGCTTCAACGACCAGTTCCACACAAACAATCCGCCGGTTGTCGACGTGGCCGACTTTCACGCTAAAGTGCTCTATGACCTGACCAGGCGAAATCAGATCGGCGCGAGCGTGATCTTCGGTAATTTCGATTTTGATCGAAACCGCGATCGGGACTTGCTTGGACCGAACCAGGTTTTTCACGCCAATAATAAGAACCTCCTCATTAACGGTCATTGGACCTTCACGCGCGATGCGCATTTCTTTGTGCAAACGCGTCTGTTTGCGTTGCGCACAACTTTCAAGAACACGAACAAAAACGACAGCACCCTTGAAGATGGCCATCGCACCCAGTTTGGGATGCGCAGTGATCTGAGCTATCAGGCGCGCCAACACCGCCTCGAAGCGGGTTTGTATCTGCGGCATTTGCAGGTGCAGAACTTCAGCCAGCAATTTGACTTCTTCGGCGGACCGCTGTTTTCCCTGAATGACTTTGATCGCGGCGGCCTCGAGCAGGGCTATTACGTTCAGGACAACTGGAGAGATGAAAAACGGCGCGTGGCCTTGACCGGCGGTGTGCGCCTCGAACACAGCAGCGTCACCCGCGAGACCAATCTCGCACCTCGAGGATCCTTTTCCTGGTCAATCGATGAGCATTGGAAGGTAAGCGCGACGGCCGGACGATATTACCAGTTTCCCGATTTTCAACAGGCATTCGGCTTTCTCGGCAACCCCAATTTGAAGTCGGAACACGCGACCAACTACAGCGCGAGTGTTGAGCGGTTGCTGGGAAATCGGGCGCGGATCTTTGCCGAGGTTTATGATCGCGAAGACAGAAAATTGTTCTTCAACTTTAATGAGCCGATTCTCGTCTTCATCCCCAATCCATTTTTTCAGAACTCATTGTCGGGTCACGCGCGGGGCATCGAATTGATGGTGCAACGTCGCAGCGCAAACAAACTGGCCGGTTGGGTCTCCTATGCCTACTCACGAACGCGCTTAACTGAGAGTCGCAGCGGCCTGACTTTCCCGAGCGATTACGATCAACGGCACACACTCAACGTTTACGGAAACTATCGCTTTGCCGAAACGTGGAACTTCAGCAGCGAATGGCGCTACGGCAGCGGGCAGCCCCTCACCGGCTTCTACGGCCACGATGCCGGCGGCTACTTCCTCACTACTCAAAAGAATCAGGTTCGCGTCCCATACTACAACCGCGTCGACGTGCGCCTGAGCAAAGCTTTCTTATTCAAAAAAGCGAAACTCACGCTCACTGGTGAAGTTCTGAATCTGCTGAACCGGGAAAATGTTCGCTTCATCGGATTCGATTTCTTCGGCGGTGATGGCCGTGCGTTTGGTCAGCTTGATCGAATCCTGCCGATTCTGCCGTCGGCCGGCCTCGTCATTGAATTCTGATCAGAAACCCGACCGTGAGGGAGGGTGCCGCCCTTCGTCTTGACTCTTGAGTGAACGACAGCGCACCCTCCCTGACGGTCGGGTCTCAGCAAGTCCTAAAAAATTAGTTGACAAACTGATCGGCCCGGCGTATAAGTCCTAAACGCTTAGGAGATGACCCCGGATGGCGCGAACCAAAAGTGACAATCTGACGCCCTTGGAATTGGAAATCATGCACGTGTTGTGGGCCGGAGGACCGGCCAACGTGCAGACGGTGCAGCAGCATCTGCCGCGCGAACTCGCGTATACCACGGTGCAGACGATGCTCAATATTCTGCACCGCAAAGGCAAGGTGAAGCGCACCTTGAAAGACCGCGCGTATCTTTATCAGCCCGTCGTCAGCCGCAGCCAGGTCGTGGGCCAGCACATGAGCGACATTGTCGATCGTTTGTTCGGCGGATCGGCTGAGAGCCTGGTGATGAGTCTCCTCGAAACGAAACACCTCACCCCTAAGAAGCTCGCGCGGTTGCAGAAACTGCTCGAGGAAAACCGCGAGGAGAAACCATGAAGACCGTCACTCAAATCCTCCTGACCTTCTTGCTCAATGCGTTATGGCAAGGGACGCTGATCGTCGGATTCGCGGCGCTGGCCGATTGGCTCCTGCGGCGAGTCGCGCCGCGGTTTAGACACTACCTTTGGGTCGTGACGTTATTTGCCTGTCTGATTATTCCGGCCTTGAGTTGTCTGCCGCTGTCCGGATCAGCGACGGCCCGACAAGCTGCGCGGTCGCCGCTGGGCCCCATCCCGGTCGTTACCAGCCGGATTATCACCCCGGGCATTGAAGACGCCACCAATCGCCCGGTGGCTGCGGAATCGCAAGTTCGGAATCGGTTTTTGCCGTCCCGCTCAGTTCCGATCCCGACTTTGATCGCGTTTGGTTTGGTGGGGCTCTATGCGCTGATTGTGATTTGGCGACTCGTGTCCTTGCTGCGCGCCTGGCGACGCACGAACCAAATTGTCGCGGGCGTCTTCGAGTGCGCGTTCCCTGATTGGGTGCAGGAACGAATCGAGCAGTGTCAAAGCGAAGTC